>Ga0208305_10000289_pt1 | contig 28253 bp, 22 predicted proteins | sample ColrivemetaGS741_FD_187605 | JGI IMG/M metagenome (GOLD analysis project Ga0208305, IMG submission 187605) | Estuarine microbial communities from the Columbia River estuary - Flood tide ETM metaG S.741 (SPAdes) (version 2) | ecosystem: Environmental > Aquatic > Marine > Intertidal zone >... | reverse complement strand
AGCTAGTGATGCCGCTGTAATGATGAATTATGCAAATAAAGTTGTTATTGTTCCAGGATATGGATTAGCAGTTGCACAAGCACAACATGTTATTCATGAATTAGAAGAATTATTAACCAAAAAAGGCGTTGATGTAAGTTATGCTATTCATCCAGTTGCTGGTCGTATGCCAGGACATATGAATGTTTTATTAGCTGAAAGTAATGTAGATTACGATAAATTAATTGAAATGGATTCTATAAATCCACAATTTACTAATACTGATGTTGTTTTAGTTGTTGGAGCAAATGATGTTGTAAATCCTGCAGCACATAATGATCCATCGAGCCCAATTTATGGAATGCCAATTTTAGATGTTGAAAATGCAAAACATATTATTGTAAACAAACGAAGTATGAATGTTGGATATGCCGGAATTGAAAATGAATTATTTTTCAACTCAAAAACATCCATGCTATTTGGAGATGCTAAAGATGCAATAACAAAATTAGTAACTGAACTAAAAAATATGTAAAACCACAGATTAAAAATATATTAAAATAGGGTAAATTAAACTTTAACCCTATTTTTTTTTGGCCAAAATTATTTCTTACTTTTGCAAAAACATTAAAAGAAATGGCTTTAAAATTGAAAGGGGACATAGAAATAGGTCAAGTATTATCTAGCAAGGATAAAGCTTTAAAGGTTAATCTAAATAAGCATACATACGGTACATTTGCAGAAATTGGTGCGGGGCAAGAAACTGTGCGTCATTTTTTTAGAGCTGGTGGGGCTTCAGGAACAATAGCAAAAGCTATGAGTGCTTATGATAAAGACTTTTCAGATGCCATTTACGGAGTTGAAGAAGATGGGCGATATGTAACTGAAAATCGCTTAAAAAAAATGCTTACCTATGAAATTGAAATTATTGAAGAACGTTTAAGTAGAAAAACCCACCCAGATAAAATTTTCTTCTCTTATGCCAATACCGTTACCACAATTGATTTTGTAAAGAGGTTTAAAGGACATGGTTGGGTTGGTATTAAATTTCAATTAGATCCATTAGAAGATTATAGTGAAATAGTTTTACATGTAAGATTTAAAGAAACTGATGCAAAATTACAACAAGAAACATTAGGAATACTAGGTGTAAACCTAATTTATGGCGCATTTTATTTGAACGATAAACCAAAAGAATTATTAAAATCGCTGTATGATAACCTACACCAAGTTCAGCTAGAAATTGATATGATTAATTTCTCTGGACCACGTTTTTCTTATGTGGATAATAGATTAATGAGCTTACTTTTAGTGAAAAATGGAATGACTAATGCGGTAATGTTTGGTCCTGACGGAAATAATTTATTACCAGCACAACAACTTTACAAAGCAAATATTTTGGCACTAAGAGGTAGTTTTAGACCTGTTACCAAGGTAAACATGGATATGTATAAGTTAGCACAACAAATGTTTTTAAATGAAAGTAAAGTTAAAGAAGAAAATGCTAAAATAATTTTTGAAATAACTTTAGCAAATTTAAGGACTGAAGGAGAAATTGATGAAAGAGACTTTTTGGATAGAGCAGAATTACTTTGTTCACTTGGGCAAAATGTAATGATTACTAATTTCCAAGAATATTATAAATTAGTTGAATACTTCTCTGAATTTACAAAAGAACGTATTGCGTTGGCAATGGGTGTATATAGTTTTGTTCAGATTTTTGACGAAAAATATTATCGTAATTTAAGTGGAGGAATATTAGAAGCCTTTGGTAAATTATTCTTTAAAGATTTAAAAGTATACCTATACCCTCTTAAAGATGAACGCACTGGTGAAATTAAAACTAGTGAAAACCTTAAAGTTCATCCACGCATGAAAGAGCTTTATAAATTCTTTAAATACAACGGAAAAGTTATTGATATTGTAGATTATGATCCTGAAATTTTAGAAGTATTTTCAAGTAAAGTTTTAGATATGATTGCCAATGGAATTCGTGGTTGGGAGGAAATGCTACCAAAAGGAATTGCTGAAACCATTAAAAACGAAAGATTATTCGGTTATTCAAGAAGAAAGTTCTTAAAAAAATAATTTTTTTGTTCATCAATTAAACCTTTCTTAAATTTAATCGTCTAACAACAAATATTAGTAAGTGAATGACGATAAATTATTAGTTGCTCAATTAAAAAATAAAAAAACCCAAGAGCAAGCTTATAGAAGTTTAATGTCTTTATACAAAGAACGTTTGTATTGGCATATCAGGAAAATTGTTTACTTGCATGATGATGCAGATGATGTACTTCAAAATACCTTTATAAAGGTTTTTAAAAATATTCATAATTTTAAAGAAGATAGCAAATTATACTCTTGGATGTATCGTATTGCAACAAACGAAGCAATTACTTTTATAAATAAAAAGGCAGCTAAACAACACGTTGAATTAAAAGAATTACAACAAAATACAGTACGTAATTTAAATAATGATATTGATTATACAGGTGATGAAATTCAATTGAAATTGCAAAAAGCTATTGTTAGCTTGCCACATAAACAACAATTAGTTTTTAATATGAAATATTTTGATGAAATGAAATATACTGATATGTCAGAAATTTTGGACACTTCAGTTGGTGCATTAAAAGCCTCTTATTTTCATGCTGTCAAAAAAATTGAAGAGTTCCTAAAAACGCATTAAACCTTAATAATTAAAGTAAGTCTAATAATTAGAAATGAATAAAAAAGAATTACATAAAATAGCACCAACATTAAGTGAACTATCACTAAAAAAATCTGGATTTAATGTCCCAAATAGCTATTTTAATTCTATTGAAGATAGCGTTTTTGCTGAAATAATAGCTTCAGAAATAAACACTGAAAAACCAGATTTTAAAACTCCTGAACATTATTTTAATACTTTAGAAGATATAGTTATTACTAAACTTAACACTCAAAATTTACAATTAGAAAACAACAATACAGTTCCAGAGAACTATTTTAATACTTTAGAAGACAAGGTAATAGAAAGATTAAATAAGAAACCTAAGGTTACTAAACTTAAAAGTATAACAAAATATATTGCACCAATAGCAATTGCCGCATCATTTTTAATCATTTTTTTATTGAATAATAATTCACGTGAAATAACTTTTGAATCTATTGCATCTGCAGAAATAGAAGAATTTATAGATCTTGGTCATATTGATTATGATGCTGAAAGTTTAACTACTGTTTTTCCAGATATTGAATTAGATGATAATAATTTTATTTCCTCACTATCGGAAAATGATGTTTTGGAATATTTAAATGAAAATGATTTGGAAGAATTGTTTTATGAAAATTAAATTTTATACAATGAAAAAATCACTAATTATAGTCGCTTTAATTTTATTTGCAATAAGTTCAGTTTTTGCTCAAAAAATGAATAGACAAAAAATAAAACTATTAAAAACAGCATTTATTTCAGAAGCTATTGATCTAAAACCAAATGAAGCTGAAAAATTTTGGCCCATATATAATTTATATATGGAACAACTTCAAGAATCAAAATTTAAAATTGAAAAAGGAATTTTTCAAGAAATTCAATTAGCAGGTGGAATTGATGCTATTTCTGAAACAAAAGCTCAGGGATTGTTAAATGAAACTGTAAATCTTGAAAAGGAAATATCAGAGATAAAAATTAAAATGATTCAAGAACTTTCTAAAATTATATCTGCTCATAAAATTGTAAAACTTCAAAAATCCGAAAGAGATTTTAATAAAAGAATTCTGCAAGAATACGGTAGAAGAAAAAGATTAGGGCAATAAAAAAAGTTAATTCATCTTAAATTTTAATCATATTGAGCTTATCAAAATATATTTTTTTTGCAAACGAGGAATCGGTTTCAATAGGCTCATCCTAACATTCCACCAAAAAAAGGGAGCAAATCGCTCCCTTTTTATTATTTATACATTTTTTCTCTTAATTCCTTAATTTTTGGATCATCCAAATATTCATCAAAACTAGAATATCTATCAATTACCCCATTTGGAGTAATTTCAATAATTCTATTTGCAACTGTTTGTGCAAATTCGTGGTCATGAGTTGTAAATAAAACTGTTCCTTTAAAATTACTTAAAGAGTTATTAAAAGCTTGAATAGTTTCTAAATCTAAATGATTTGTTGGTTCATCTAACATTAAAACATTGGCTCTCATCATCATCATTCTACTCATCATACATCTAACTTTTTCACCTCCAGAAAGTACATCACATTTTTTTAGCGCTTCTTCTCCACTAAAAATCATCTTTCCTAAAAATCCTCTTAAAAAAACTTCTTCTCTTTCTTCTTCCGTTTTAGCATATTGGCGTAACCAATCAACTAAATTTAAACTTGAATCAGTAAAAAATTCTGAATTATCTAAAGGCAAATAAGATTGTGTAGTTGTAACTCCCCATTGAAATTTACCACTATCAGCTTTTAAATGATCATTTAAAATTTCATAAAATGCTGTAACTGCTCTCGAGTTTTTTGAAATTAATGCCACCTTATCTCCTCTATTTAAGTTAAAATGAATATCATTAAATAAAACTTCTTCTTCTGTTGCTTTTGATAAATGCTCTACATTTAAAATTTGATCTCCAGCTTCTCTTTCACGTTCAAAAATAATTGCAGGGTATCTTCTGCTTGAAGGCTTAATTTCATCAATATTTAATCGCTCAATCATTTTTTTACGACTAGTTGCTTGTTTAGATTTTGCAACATTGGCAGAAAACCTACGAATAAACTCTTCTAACTCCTTCTTTTTATCTTCAGCCTTTTTACTTTGTTGAGCTCTTTGTTTTGCGGCTAACTGACTTGATTCATACCAAAATGAATAGTTACCCGAATAATGTGTAATTTTTCCAAAATCTATATCTGAAACGTGTGTACAAACTGCATCTAAAAAGTGACGGTCATGCGAAACCACAATTACTGTATTATCGTAATTTGCTAAAAAGTTTTCTAACCAACCAATTGTTTCAAAATCCAAATCGTTTGTTGGCTCATCCATAATTAAAACATCAGGATTTCCAAATAAAGCTTGCGCTAATAACACACGAACTTTAGATTTACCATCTAAATCAGCCATTAAAGTATAGTGCATATCGTCCTTTATACCCAATGAAGATAATAATGTTGCTGCTTCGCTTTCTGCATTCCAACCTCCCATTTCTTCAAATTCTGCACCTAGTTCACCAGCTTTTACACCATCCGCTTCAGAAAAATCTTCTTTAGCATAAATAGCATCCATTTCGTTTTTTATTTCATACAGTTTTTTGTTTCCCATCATTACTGTATCTAATACTGGGAACTCATCAAAAGCATAGTGATCCTGAGATAAAACAGACATTCGTTTACCTGGTTCAAGATGAACTTGGCCTGATGTCGCCTCTCTAACTCCTGATATAATTTTTAAAAATGTTGATTTACCTGACCCATTTGCGCCAATTATTCCATAACAATTACCAATTGTAAATTTTGTGTTTACCTCATCAAACAAAACACGTTTGCCGAATTGGACAGATAAATTTGATACTGAAAGCATTATATTTTTATTTTTTTTATTTGCGCTGCAAAAGTACTAAAATAGATTTACTAAAAAATATTTAATTCAACGTAAACAATTTTATTAAAAAATTAAGACATCCATTTTTATATTTAACATCTCATTAACAAGTAAAACATAAAGTTGTATGTACTTTTGTTTGAATTCAATCTCAATGAAATACTTTTTAGGTGCCATATTATTAATTTTAACTATTAGCTGTAATACAACTAATAAGGGTAATACATTAACTTATTTTGGCGGACAAATTATTAACCCACGAACCAACTTTGTGCTTCTATTAAAGGATGATAAAATTATTGATACTCTATCCCTAAAAAATAACAACAAATTTATTGCGTCTTATAAATCATTTTCAGAAGGCTTATATACTTTTAAACACGGTAACGAATTTCAATATATTTATATTGAACCCGCAGATAGTGTATTAATAAGACTTAATACATGGGATTTTGATGAATCGCTTGTTTTTAATGGAAAAGGAAGTAGCAAAAATGAATTTTTAATTAATTTATTTTTACAAAATGAAAAAGAAGAAAAAGCAATGTATCAGTATTTTAATTTAACCGAAAATGACTTCCAGTTTAAAATAGATTCATTGGCAATAGAAAGAGAAAATATTTATAACGATTTTTTACAAAATGAAGAAAATATTTCAGAAGGTTTTCAAAAATTAACAAATACTGCAATTCATTTTCCACTGTATAGATTAAAAGAGATTTATCCATATTACTATAAAAAAGCACATAAACTATCTAAATTTCCAGAAATTTCAAAAGATTTTTACAATTTTAGAGACAATATTAATTTAAATGAAGACAATTTGCTTTCATTTTATCCATACAGAAATTATGTGATTAATTATTTGTATAATGTTAGTTACCAAATTAAAGAAAAAGATAGTACAAAAGATAATATTACAGTAAACATACTAAATGCTATTGTTGAAAATGTAAAGCTTGAAGAATTTAAAAACACCTTATTAAAAGGCATTGTTGTTGAAGATTTTTTAAAGAGCGAATCTACTTGTTCAATAAATAAGGAAACATTAAATATTTTTTTAGAAAACTGTACAGATGAAGAATATGTTACTCAAGTTAAAAATTTAGTTAACGACAGTAAGTTTGTTTTAAATAATGAATTGCTTCCAGATTTTAAAATCGAAAATTTTTCAAATGAAATTTTAAATTGTAATGATATTACCAAAAATAAAAATACAGTAATTTACTTTTGGTCAACAGAATATATGTCTTTAGAGTACTTAACTAAAAGAATACAATATTTAGAAAAAAATTACCCTAATATCTTATTTGTTGGAATAAATACGCAGCCTAGTGTTAATCATATACCTAGTGAACATAGTTTTACTAACCTCGAAAACCAATTTAAATTAACAAAAGATAGTGCTGCGCATCAATTTTTAACAAGTACTTACCCGAGAACTATCTTGGTAAATAATAAAGGTATTGTTACGAACGGGTTTACCTATTTAGATTCGAAAAAATTTAGTTCTGAATTAACCAAATTAGAAAAAAACTAAATTTTCCTCTGTTACTTTAAATATAAGTGTACCTTTGCACGATTTTTAACCGGTTTATAGATGGGCGTCTGTAAATCAATAATTTATACAGAATGTCGACATTTAAAGAGCTAGGGCTTAATAAAAATATTATTAAGGCCTTAACCGATTTAGGGTACGAAAATCCTACAGAAATTCAATTAAAAGCAATTCCACAAGTATTAGCATCAGATCAAGATTTAAAGGCTTTTGCACAAACAGGAACTGGAAAAACTGCAGCTTTCAGCTTACCAATTTTAGAACAAATTGATGTTGAAAGTAAAAACACACAAGCAATTATTTTGTCTCCTACACGTGAATTAGCACTTCAAATTGCTAATAACATTGAAGAATTTTCAAAATATACTGATGGTTTTAGAACCGCAGCAGTTTATGGAGGTGCAAATATTGAAGAGCAAATTAGAAAACTTAAAAAAGGTGTACATATAATAGTTGGTACTCCTGGTAGAACTGTTGATTTAATTAACAGAAAACAATTGAAACTAGATAACATTAAATGGCTTGTATTAGATGAAGCCGATGAAATGTTAAATATGGGTTTCAAAGATGAGTTAGATAAAATTCTTGCTGTTACTCCAAAAGAAAAACAAACTTTATTGTTTTCAGCAACTTTTCCTCAAGAGGTAGAAAGTATTGCTAGAAAATACTTGAACAATCCTGTTGAAATAACTTCTGGAGAGAAAAACAAAGGTTCTGATCAAGTTTCACATCAATATTATGTAGTTTCTGAAAGAAATAGATATGCAGCACTTAAACGTATTGCAGATGTTAACCCTGATATCTATAGTATTATTTTTTGTAGAACTCGTAGAGAAACGCAAGAAATTGCTGATAAATTAATAAAAGATGGGTACAATGCAGATTCACTTCATGGAGATTTATCACAAGCTCAACGTGACAGTGTCATGGAAAAATTCAGAAAAAAACATTTACAATTATTAGTTGCAACTGATGTTGCTGCCAGAGGTTTAGATGTTAATGATTTAACACACGTTATTAACCATAAATTACCAGACCAAATTGAATCGTACACCCATAGAAGTGGTAGAACTGGTCGTGCAGGGAAAGAAGGTATATCCATAGCTATTGTAACCGGAAGAGAAAAAGGAAAGTTACACCCAATTGAAAGAAAAATTGGTAAAAAGTTTATTAGTACTCCTGTCCCAACTGGTAAAGAAATTTGTCAAAATCAGTTATTAAAATTAATTGATAAAGTTCATGATATTAAAGTTAACGAAACAGAAATAAACGATTTCCTTCCTTCAATTTATGAAAAATTAGAAGGTTTAAATCGTGAAGAATTAATAAAAAGATTTGTTTCAATAGAATTTAATACGTTCCTGTCATATTACGAAAATGCTCCTGACTTAAATGACAGTGACCAAATGAGAAGAAATGATAGAGATAGCAGAGGAAAAAGTAGAGATGACGAAAATATGACTCGTTTCTTTATAAATATTGGAAGAAAGGATAAGTTAAATCCTGCAAGGCTTATTGGTTTAATAAACGAACAACAAATTGCTAAGAATATTGAGATTGGACAAATTGAAATATTAGATACTTTTTCATTTTTTGAATTAGATAAAAATTATACAGACGAAACGATTTCTGCATTTCAAGCGGGTGATATTGATTTTGAAGGAAGAAATGTTAATGTTGAAGTGACCGAAAAGAAACGTTCTGGAAGAGGCGGAGGTAGCCGCAGAAAAAGAGATGATGGAGGAGGAAGAAGCGAAAACAGCCGAAGTGGTGGAGGAAGGCGAAGAAGTAAGGATCGCAAAACTTCAGGAGGTGGAGATTTTAGCGGTTTTGGTAGAAAGCGTTCGGATAATAAAAGTGCTTTTGGTAATACTAAACCTTCAAAAAGAAGAAAAGGATAAAATATATTCTAAATTAAAAAGTGGCTAATAGCCGCTTTTTTTATTATATAATTTTCGCCAAATAATTTTAGAAAAAAATCACATTTATTCCTTTTAAAACATTCCCAGAATATTTTTTAAATTAGTTTTACAAAAAATTAACAATTTTTAGAGATAACATTATAAGAAGTACTCATATTTAAAGGAAAATTAATTTTATTATCCAAAAAATATTTAACATTTTGTGTGTTTAAAAATTAAATATCTTTGATGTAAATTTTAAACACATTACTATCTAAATGAAAACATCTAAATTATTATTATTTTTTCTGTTTATTTTTTCTGTTTCGTTAGTAGCTCAAAATGAGTTACCTATTAAACAAAATAGCGTAAAATTAAAACCTTTATTTAGTTTAACTAATTCTTCACTTCAATCCAATTTAGAAAAAGAGCTTAATATGAATTCGAGTTGGAAATCATTAATTCAGCAAAATAAAATGGCAGTAGGTCTTGTTGATTTAAGCAATCCAAAACTTACTAAATATGCAAGCATAAACGGAAATCATATGATGTATGCGGCTAGTTTACCTAAAATTTCTATTTTATTAGCCGCAATGGATGCTATCGAAAATGGAGAATTGATAGAAACTCCTGAAATTACAAATGATATGAAGTTAATGATTAGTAAATCTGATAATCAAGCATCTACAAGAATGATTGACAGGTTAGGCTATGAAAAAATTGAGAGTGTAATGACTAATGAAAAATATGCATTATATGATGAAGAAGAAGGCGGAGGGCTTTGGGTTGGCAAACGTTATGGTGGTGGTGGTGATACAAATAGAGAACCATTATTAAACTTAAGTCATGCTGCAACCGCTGACCAAGTTTGTAGGTATTATTATATGTTGGCTAACGGGAAATTAGTTAATCCCGATCGTTCCAAACAAATGTTAGATATATTGGAAAACCCAGCGTTGCATCATAAATTTGTAAATACTTTAGATCAAATTGCACCTGATGCACGTTTATTTCGCAAATCTGGTTCATGGAAAAGTTTTCATTCCGATTCTATTTTAGTTTGGGGTAAAGATCAAAAAAGACGTTATATTTTAGTTGCTTTGGTAGATAATGAAAATGGTGAACAAATTATACGTAGTTTAGTTAAGCCTATTGAAAAAGTTCTCAAAAAAGCAGCGCAAAGAACTTAAATACAATACAAAGCCTAAATTATTTAGGCTTTTTTTATAAAGATTGTTTGTTAAAAAACTTTGGCATAGATTACAGAATCTATACCTTTATCGCCATATTTTATTGCTAAATGTTATACAAAAATATTCTTAAAAAATATATTTTAAAAGTTTTTGATCTTAAAGAAGAAGAACTGCATAAAACGCTATTGCTTCAACTTAATATTTTCTTAATAATAACAACTTTACTTATTGTTAAACCAACAATAAATTCACTTTTTTTATCTGAATTAACCTCAGATGCATTACCTCTTGGTTACGTATTAACTGCTTTAACTGCTATTATTGGATCTTATTTCTACGATAAGATATTAGAAATAAAACCATTAAACAGGGTAATTGAAGGTACAATAAAAGGCTCAGTTATTTCATTAATTATTTTTGGAATTGCATTAACTTTTAATTTAGCTGGAGGTTACATTTTATACATTCCTTATATTTGGGTAGCTATATTTGGATTATTAACGGCTTCGCAATTTTGGATTTTAGCCAACTTAGTTTATAACGTTCGCGAAGCAAAACGAGTTTTTGGTTTTATAGGTGCTGGTGCGATAGCTGGCGGAATTTTTGGTGGGTATTTAACTTCTATTTTAACCACCTTCTTAAAAACTGAAATTTTATTTTTTGTAGCTGCTTTTTTACTGACATTTTGCCTACCAATAACAAAATACATTTGGAAAAACGAAATTGTAAAATTAAATACTTTTCAAGTTTCTCTTCGTACCGAACCAAAAGTAGAATCACCATTTAGACTTATAAAGCAATCAAAATTATTAAGTTTAATTGCTATCGTAATAGGGCTTAGCGTTTTGGTTGCAAAACTAGTTGATTATCAATACAGTGACTACGCCTCAAGACTCATTACTGACCAAGAAGAACTAACTTCATTTTTTGGATTTTGGTTCTCTACACTTAGTTTAATTTCTTTATTAGTTCAACTTTTTTTAACACAGCGGATAGTTGGAACTTTTGGAGTAGGAAAGTCGCTACTTTGGTTACCTTCAGGAATTTTAATTGGTTCTTTTTTGTTATTATTTCTACCTCAAATTTGGGTAATTATTGTTATAAAAATTATTGATGGTAGTTTAAAACAGTCTGTTAATAAGGCTGCAACTGAACTATTGTCCATTCCAATACCAATTGAAACTAAAAAGAAAACAAAAACATTTACCGATGTTGTGGTTGACAGTATTGCTACTGGTTTGGCGGGTTTTATTTTAATATTTTTTGTAAACGGATTAGATATTTCCTCTACATATATAAGCCTAATAATTATAGCTTTAATATCCGTTTGGCTATATTTTATTTACCATTTAAGAAATGAATATATAGTTTCTTTTAAAAATTTATTAGACACCTCACAAGTTAAAAAAGAAAAAATAGTAAAAAAGGAAATTGAAATAACCTCAATTATTGATACTGTAAATAGAGTTTTAGGCAATGGTTCTGAGGGTCAGATTTTGCACATGCTTCAAAAGACCTTAGAAGCAAAGGATGAGCGTTTCTTTTCTGCAATTAAAAATTTATTAGCACACAATTCTCCAAAAGTTAGAGCATTAGCTATTGAAAATTTGTATTTTTTGAAAACTGAAAATTTGTGTTCTAAAATTGAATCAATGGTAAATGATTCTGACCAACAGGTTACAACAGCGGCCTTTCGATATTTATTAAAAAAATATGACAAAGATACTATTGAACTTTTTAGCAAATACTTAAATACAAACGATGCCACTATTTCTAATGCTGCACTTATAGGATTGTCTTTAGAAGTAAGAAATAGTCAACAACTTCAAGATAAATTCAATCTGGAAAATCGTCTAAATTTAGCCCTTCAACAGTATGAGGAAACTATTTCTGAAGAGTATAAATCAAATAAAATGCAAGCAATTGTTGAAGCAATAGGAAATGCCAAAGCTAGTAAGTTTTATCATATCCTTAGAACTCAATTAAGCGCCACAAACCAAAAAATACAAAAAACTGCAATTTTAAGTGCGGCCGAAACATTGGATCAACAGTTTATTCCAAAAATAATAGATTACTTAAGTGGAAAGGACACTCGGAAGACAGCCTTTGAAGCGCTATTAAGATATGGTGAACCTGTTTTAGAGATATTGTCACAAAAAGTTCGTGAAGACTCAGTTGAGCTAGATGATGCAATTCAAATAATTGCAGTAATTGAAAAATTTGCCTCGCAAAAGGCTATTTCTTCCTTAAAAAAATTAACTGATGGAACAGAACATTCCGTTAAAATTGAAGCAATAGAAGCACTTAAAAGATTAAAATGGGAATATCCTAATTTACTTATTAAAGACCGCTTTATAGTTGATAAAATATTAGATGAGTGCCATTTATATCAAAATACACTTTCAGTAATTCACTCTCAAATTGTAATACAATATAAAAAGAAGGATTTTTCAAAAGAAAGTTCAGAAATCGTTGAAGCTCGAAATGGTTTAATGCAGCTGTTAGAACTACGGTTAGACAGACAATTACAACGTATTTTTCGTTTTTTAGGCATTAAATACCCACCAAATGATGTGGAACCTATTTTAAATATTATTTTAACTGGTAAAGAAGAACAACGTATACACGCCATTGAGTTTTTAGATAATATTTTAGACAGTCAGCTTAAAAAAGAACTAATTCCTATTGCTGAATCTGTTTTAGTTGAAGCTATTTCTGAAGAAAAAATTAAGAAATTAAACTTACAAATGCTGAGTGAATCGGAATGTTACAAAACATTATTACAACGAAAAGATATAAAATTAAAACAAGCCGTATTATATTTAATAGAAAAAACCAACGATCCAAAATATGTCCCGTTGGTTGAATTAGTTCTAAATGATACCAATGAAAAAATTAGAAATAAAGCTCAGGAAATTTTAAATTCAAAGCGTTAGATTTATTTATTAATCAACTTATCAATGCTTCCTGCTAAATACATATGATCACTTGCTGAGTTTTTTCGCAGCACATTTGTCATTAAGGCAACCATATATTTTTTACCATTTGGATGCTCTACAATAGCAACTGAATTCATAAAATTTTGAACATTCCCCATATATTTTCCACATTCTTCTCCTTTAGTTCTATCACATTTGTACAAACTACCTGATTTAAAATACACTGCAGCATTTTTTAAAGCCGGTGCTTGAGCATATCTTATTCTTCGGTCGGTCATATACATCAATCGTTTCATTTCTAAGCTCGATTTTTCATCTACCACTTTTCCTTGCTCTAATTGCACCAAAAATTTCATTAAGCCAATTGGGCTTCCAATACTCCCATCTTTACTACCAATATAATTGTTAGACCCTCGAGTGAAAAAAGTACCTAAGCGCCATTCTTCAAAAGTTATTCCTAATTTACGTAATGGCAAATTAACAACATCATTTCCTAAATCTGTTAATTCCCTTTTAGGTGTATTTTTAAAATAATCGTCCGCACCTTCTTGTGTTAGCTCAGGATAATCTTTACCAAAAGCAGCCATTAATAGCGTTTCTCTCCAAACAATACTTGCAGCTCCATTATTACTAACAGACATCATATGATCTGCCCATTCAAACAAAGAAAATACATCTGAAGGAATAACAGTTCGCTTCACTAATTTATTAGTTTCTACATTAAAAATTGGGACGGTATGTTCATCGGTCATTCCCCACTGCCCTGCTTTTACAGATTTAGATTTTAACAATTCAATTCGTTGTTCAAATGAATCCGGGTAAATAATAGCTAATTGATTAAATAATCCAACCAAAACAGCAATTTTACCTACACTACCAGGCTGATAACCAGAAGTTTCATTTCGTGCAGCATATCTTATATTATTAACATCAGATATATCTAAAACCGATAATGAGTAACTTTTATCTAATCCATAAAAAAGTCCATTTATCTCTTTATTAAATTGCTCATCTTTCACTAAAAATTGTGCGGTACTATCTTTCCATTTTGAAACTAAATTTAATTTAATTTCGTTATATCCTTTCATTGCCCCAGCAGGAAGATTTAAAGTTTCCTTTATTTCACCATTTTTAATCCTTTCAATGCGTAATAATCTTTTTATTCCGGTGCGTGAATAACCATCAATTGGATAGGGAACCAAACCAACAAACGACCAACAAATAATTGCAATTAAACTTATTTTTAAATAATTTTTCATTTTATATTTTTTTTGAAAGAAGAACTTCCTTGTTTTTATCAATTTTTGGAGTGATAGATTCTAAATAACCAGAACTCAAAGCTTTTTTATTTTCAACAAATGGTCGGATTTGAAACAACCAAAGCTTATCATCTTTAAATCCAAGCTCTACATCATATGCTCCTTTATACTCGGCATTTACTTCTTTTGCCATTTTTTGGCGAACATTTGTTGCCAATTCTCTAATCTCTTTTATATTTTGTTCATTTAAAATAGCTTTTTCAAAAGTTGCCATTTTTTTAATGGTTCCTCCAGTTAAAGGCAATCCATTATATAAAGGTTCACGAGCAGGAGCAATTAATTGTTTTTTACCTTCGAATTGTAATTCATACGCTTCCGCTGATTGCCCATCCACTGCTCCACCTGCACCACGACTAAAAGCAATAGTTAAGTCTTTAGAATTCCCCGAATTAATTCCTGTTGTAATCATTACACCTGAATAATCTACATCTACACTTGGAATCACTAAAATAGAAGGGAATACATTTTCAGGATTTAACAAATATTTCTGACGCCATTTAAAACTGCGTTCTGTATACGGTGATGCCCAAACATCTTTAATTCCTTGTAAAATTTTATCTTTTGCAACAACATTAAACAAAGTCAAATTTAAACCTGCACCTGAAAAATCTTTTAAATCTTCCATATTAGTATCACTTCTTAAAAATACAGGAATTTCACCCAATTTCTTTCCTAAAACCAATTGAAATTCTTTCTCCATTTGCGCAATAAAACTTGCTTGTAAAGGCATTTTTTTAATTGCCGAACTTAATATTTCTAATTGTTTTAATTGATATTTTTCAACAATTGCTTCATCAATATTTGTAGCACGCATTTTATCAGCTTCTAAAAACATATTGGTTAAAAATTTCCAATAAGACATATTTTGCTCAGGCATTTGCTGATCCATATGGGTCTTAAAAATTCCAAAAGGAATTACCAATCCTTCCACAACCTTATCTGGAAACATTCTTTTTAACTGACCTAAATTAGCCGCTTTTGGGCCACAAATTTTACCAGAATCTGAAGCTCCAACATTTCGCATATTTAAAATTAAATTCTCATCTAAGCGAATTTGCTCAACAGGGACTTCAATTTTTGTTTCATTACGCTCCTTTTTGGAAAATAATGCTTTTTCTTCTGCGGACATTTCATTTTCCAACTTCATAATAACATTTCCTTTATTAGAAACAGCATAAAATACTTTTTGACCGTTAAAATTTTTCAAATTTTGAAGATTATCATCGGACAGTGCTGCATTGGGTATACCTAAATTTCTTGCTAATAATTGCACATGAGAAACTAAATTTCCTTCCGAAACTGTAGCAATTCCACCAACTGGTTTTAAATCGGAAGGTGGTTTTTGAAAAATATAAATTTTATCTGAAGAAACCTCAACACCCTCTGGAGAACCATCAATAACAACTAATTCTCCAAAAGCATAACCTGGATTTAACCCCCGAATAGCACTTTGATTTGAAATGCTTAAAACTTTATTGGTTAATGAAGATTCTGTTGCTATAACATCACCCAAATCTCCTACAGTCTTACCTAAATGCAAAGCAATGGAACTTCTAATTTTATCATCAATAAAACCGTATGATTTTGGCTCAAAAGCGGTATACGTATCTACAACTTCTTCATAAGTTGCTTTAACCATAGACGAACTCCATTCTACAACACTTCTCGCTCTTTCTAATTTAGAACTTAAATCAGACAAATCCAGTTTTTCAACCAACATATTTAAACTTAGGTATGGTTCTACTTCATTCCATTCCCATAATTCAATATAACCTGCACCAGCACTTGCCATAGCTAAATAATAGGTTTTATCTAATAATTCATCAATAGTTTTAGGTTGCCACTGTGATGCGTTTTTAAATATAATTTCCTCTAATTTTAATGAAGCATCTAATAATTGAATTCTGGCAGTTGCTCTTTTTTCTATTAAAACTGCTTTTCTTATTTCTAAAATAAGCTTTGATGTTTCCAAAACTAACCTAGCTGCATTGGTTTCTAAACCGTTAGTAGTTGTAAATTCTTTAATTGAATTACCAATAGGCGTATTTTTAAGCAACGCTGTTTTTTGAACCAATGAATTGATATCAATTGGTTTGTAATAATTAACCATTGTGGTAACTAGCTCATCTAATTTTAAATTTAGTGTTGCTGTTAATTTTGTGCTGTTTTTAATTTTAAACTGCTGCACTTTTTCAATATCGCTGAACTCCGGTTGTCCATGAATTTTAACCCGTAAATCCATAAATTGTGGATATAAATCCGATAATACTTTGGATTGACTTCGCATTAACTGCGCCAAATTATCATCTCCTTTATGCGGAATATCTTTTAATGATTGACGAATTAAAAAATAATTTTTTGTAATACTAGTATCACCTGTTAACAACCATTTGTAAAAATCTACACCCCAAGCTTCTTCATCTTCGGCTTGAACTGCGCCGCGGTAATATTGTCCTTTTTGCAAAATCCAACCATCATCAACGGAACGCAAATACTTATCCAGTTGGTATTGTTTTAACCTTGAATTATGATTTTGAGAATCCCAAAAATCTTGATTGGTTGTATATGCCAAAATCTGACCTAAAAATACATGATTTTTCTTTCCTATATTTTCAACAATATCTCTATATCTCGCATGTTGAACACCAGATCCAATAGAATCTGGACAAGGATCTTTTGGCATTCTTATACTTCCATCCTTACAAAACCATCTAATATCTTTATAAGGCCCTCTAAATTCACTTTTATAAATTGAAATTTGATCTTTAATTTGCTTATTGCTATAATTTTGAGAAATAACACTTGCAGAAAAAAGTAATATAATAAAACTAAAAAAGTATTGTTTTGTCATTTATAAATTAATTTAAGACTTTGTATATATTTCAAATATAATGCCATATACTTTAATATCTTACAAATAATCAATTATTAACATAAAAACTTACATATACCATTATTTATATAAAAAAGCAGCCCATTTGGCTGCTTTTTTATTCTTTATTTTCAAAAGATTAAAATTCTGAAATTGTTTTTGTAATTATTGAAACACAATCCAACAATTGTTCTTTATTCATTACTAAAGGTGGTGCAAAACGAATAATATTTCCGTGTGTTGGTTTCGCCAATAAACCATTATCTCTTAATTTTATACAAATATCCCAAGCTGTAGAACTATCTTCACTATCATTAATAACAATTGCGTTAAGTAATCCTTTTCCTCTAACTAATTTTACTAAATCACATTTATCTATTAGTCTTTTCTGAATTTCAGATCTAAATAAAACCCCTAATTCTTCAGCATTTTCAGCTAGAGTTTCATCTTTTACAACATTTAATGCAGCAATTGCCACTGCACAAGCTAAAGGATTTCCACCAAATGTAGAACCGTGTTGACCAGGTTTAATAACACTCATTATTTCATTATCTGAAAAAACAGCTGAAACCGGATAAACACCTCCACTTAAAGCTTTTCCTAAAATTAAAATATCAGGCTTTACATTTTCATGGTTAACTGCTAATAATTTTCCTGTTCTTGCAACCCCAGTTTGAACTTCATCTGCAATAAAAAGTACTCCATATTTTTCACATAAAGATTTTGCTTTTGATAAATAACATTCAGATGGCACATAAACACCGGCCTCTCCTTGTATTGGTTCAACTAAAAATCCAGCAATATTTTTACTAGATTTTAATGCTATTTCTAAAGCTTGTAAATTATCATATTCTATTTTTATAAAACCATCCGTAAACGGACCAAAGTTTTTACGTGCATCTTCATCATTTGAAAAAGATATAATTGTAGTTGTTCGTCCGTGAAAATTATTCTTACACACAATAATTTGTGCCTCATTTTCAGGGATTCCCTTTTTTTCATAAGCATATTTTCTACATAACTTAATAGCTGTTTCTACCGCTTCAGCTCCTGTATTCATTGGCAGCACTTTCTCATAACCAAAAAAATCAGTTACAAATTTTTCGTAATTACCTAAAATATCGTTATAAAATGCACGCGATGTTAATGTTAATTTATTTGCTTGTTCATTTAAAGCTCCAATAATTTTTGGATGACAATGTCCTTGATTAACTGCTGAATAGGCTGATAAAAAATCGTAATAACGCTTTCCCTCTAAATCCCAAACATATACGCCTTCACCTCTACTTAATACTACAGGTAGTGGATGATAATTATGTGCGCCATATTTGTTTTCTAGGTCAATTGCTTGTTGTGATGATATTGTTTCTGAAACCATCTTTAAAAAAGTTTAAAATTGAAAATATTCAATTCCTCGTTTAGGAGAGAAATCATCCTATTTGAACGTGCAAATTACGAAATATTTTGTTGATTTTTATGCTTCGAAAAAACATGTTTATAACAAAATAAAAATGTCATAAAAATTACACAATGTTAAATTTAATTGAATAAATTTGTTATAAATATTTAATAAATTAAAAAAAAATGAAAAAATCAGTTTTAGTATTAGGATTAGCTGCTGTAATTTTTGCAAGTTGCGGTGAAAAAAAGAAAGAAGAAGTAAAAGAAGTTGAAACGAAAGTTGAAACCGTTGTTGAAGAAGTAAAAGACGTGGTTGTTGACAATCTTGAATTAGGAAAACAATTGTTTACAGATAAAACTTGTGCAACTTGCCACCAAGCCGATGCTAAAGTAATTGGACCTTCAATAAAAGAAATTAACAAAATATATGAAGAACAAAACGGAAATATTGTTAAGTTTTTAAAAGGAGAAGCAGAGGCAATTGTTGATACTGATCCAGGTCAGGTTGCAATTATGAAAGCTAATTTAGATGGTTTTGTAAAAGACCTATCTGGTGACGAACTTGCAGCTTTAGCAGCTTATATGCGTTCAATAAAATAAAATTTTAAATAAAAATAATAAAAAGCATCTCTTAAATAGAGGTGCTTTTTTTATGCTAAAATGTTACATTTGCAAAATGGCAAGAAAAAAGAAACCACTTATATTTGAAAATATTACTGTATTAGATGCCGGAGCAAGAGGAAAAACTGTTGCAAAGGCTCCTGACGGACGTGTTATTTTCTTATCTAATACAGTTCCAGGTGATGTTGTTGATATTAGAACAGGGAAAAAAAAGAAAGCATATTTTGAGGGAACTGCAATAAAATTTCATGAATATTCTGATAAAAGAGTTGAACCTGTTTGTGAACATTTTGAACATTGTGGTGGTTGTAAATGGCAAAATATGGCTTATGAGCATCAATTAGCCTATAAAGAAAAAGAGGTGATAAATAACTTAATTAGAATTGGTCATTTAGAATTACCTGAAATAACGCCAATATTAGGTTGTAAAAAATCCTATTTTTACAGAAATAAAATGGAGTTTTCTTTCTCAAATAGTCGTTGGTTGACTTTGGAAGAAATAAATTCTGAAGAACAAATTGACAACAGAAATGCTTGTGGTTTTCATATTTCAGGAATGTGGGATAAAATTTTAGATGTTAAAAAATGTCATTTACAAGAAGATCCTTCCAATGATATTCGAAATTTTATAAAAAATTATGGAATAGAGAACGAACTTGAATTTTACAATCCAAGAGAGCAAGCTGGTTTATTACGTACTATCATGCTTCGTATTTCTTCAACGGGGGAAATAATGGTTGTTATTCAATTCTTTAGAGAAGAAAAACAAAAAAGAGAAGGTTTATTAAATGCGTTATCAGAAAAATTTCCACAAATTACTTCGCTTCAATATGTAATTAATGGAAAAGGTAATGATACTTTATATGATCAAGATATTATTCTATTTAATGGAAAGGATCATATTTTTGAAGAAATGGAAGGTTTGAAGTTTAAAATTGGCCCTAAATCATTTTATCAAACAAATTCAACACAAGCTTATGAATTGTATAAAATAACTAGGAACTTTGCTGATTTAACTGGCAATGAAATTGTTTACGATTTTTATACAGGAACAGGTACAATTGCACAATTTGTGGCAAAAAAGGCAAAAAAAGTAATAGGTGTAGAATCTGTACCCGAAGCTATTGATGATGCAAAACTAAATGCACAATTAAATAAGATTGAAAACGTTGAGTTTTATGCAGGTGATATGAAAGATGTTTTTAATGATAATTTTATAAAAAAACACGGTCATCCTGATGTAATTATTACAGATCCACCAAGAGATGGAATGCATAAAAATGTAGTGGCTAAAATTTTGGAAATTGCACCTAAACGAATTGTATATGTAAGTTGTAATTCAGCAACCCAAGCACGTGATTTAAGTTTAATGAAAGATCAGTATAACATTATTAAATCGCAGGCTGTTGATATGTTTCCGCAGACACATCACGTAGAAAATGTAATTCTTTTAGAATTAAAATAATATGAAAAAATATTTTACATTAATAGTTTTATCACTCACCTTAGTATTAAGTTGTGAAAAAGATGACATTTGTTTGGAAAATACCACTCCAAATTTAATCCTAAAATTTTACGATTTTGAAAAAGACACTATTGTAAAAAAAGTATTAATAGACTCTATAAAAGCAATAGACAATGCTATTATAGAAGGATACACAAAAAAAACACTCGATTCAATTTTAATTCCTTTAGATTTAAATGAATTTAAAACTGTTTATAAAATTTCATCGGGAGGAAAATCAGATACTATCTATTTTAGTTATGGTAGAAACGATGTATTTGTTTCGAGATCTTGCGGCTATAAAACAATTTTTGAAAACTTAAAAATTGACAGCTTTACAAATAACTGGATTAAATCATATAATATTAATAATACAACTATTAACAATGATACAACGGCACATATTAATATTTATCATTAGTGTTTTAATTCAATTCACCGCATATTCTCAAAAACCAGAGTTGGAACAAGAACAGGATTCTATAAAAACTAAAGTTAGTTATGGTTTTAGATTAGGTATTGATATTAGTAAACCTATTATTTCCTTTTTACAAGAAAACACAAAAGGGTTTGAATTAACAGGTGATTTACGGTTTTCGAACAATTATTATGCAGCCGCAGAATTAGGGTATGAGGATGTTTTAAAAACTGAAGATTATTTAAATTATTCAACCAAAGGATCATTTATTAAACTTGGGGTTAATTACAATGCCTATGAAAATTGGAAAGGTATGAACAACCAAATATATATAGGCGGCAGATATGCTTTTAGTTTTTTTGAACATACCTTAAACAGTTATACACCAAATGCATCAGGTACTTATTTTATTGCAAACCCAATTGAGGCTGGTACAAATTTTAAAGATTTGAATGCACATTGGCTAGAGTTTGTGTTTGGTATGAAAATAGAAACTTTACCCAATTTATATTTAGGTACTCAACTAAGCTTAAAAAAAATGATTGCTACCAAAGAGCCTAAAAACTTCAAAAACTTATATATCCCAGGTTTTAACAGAGTTTTTTCCAATAATTTAGGAGTTGGTTTTAATTATACTGTTAGTTATAATATTCCTATTATCAACAAGTACAAATAATTTTATTATTTTTAAGTATTAAATAATTTTTTATGCAAAATATACCAAGTGTAGATTTATCAGATTTTTTATCAGGTGATTCTAAAAGAAAGGAAAAATTTATAAAAGAAATTGGCGAAGCTTATGAAGAAATAGGTTTTGTAGCTTTAAAGGGACATTTTTTATCAGATGAACTTACGAATAACTTATATACCGAAGTAAAAAGTTTTTTTGAACTCCCTGAAGAAATTAAAGAATCGTACGAAATTGATGGAATTGGAGGTCAACGTGGTTATACTTCTTTTGGAAAAGAAAGTGCAAAAGGTAAAAAAGAAGGCGATTTAAAAGAATTTTGGCATTTTGGGCAAGAAGTAGTTGGTAATGATAAATTAAAAGCTGAATATCCAAAAAATGTTTTTGTAAATGAAATTCCTAATTTTAATAAAACAGGAATGGAAGCATATAAAATGTTAGAAAAAACAGCCATTTATGTATTAAAAGCGCTTTCATTATATATTGGGTTAAAAGAAGATTATTTTGACAAATATGTAACAAACGGAAATAGTATTTTACGACCTATTCACTACCCTCCTATTAAAGGAGAACCTAAAGGAGCAGTAAGAGCGGCAGCACATGGAGATATTAATTTAATAACGTTATTAATGGGAGCTTCTGCATCTGGTTTAGAAGTTCAAAATAAACAAGGAGCTTGGATTCCAGTTACTGCGCTTCCAGACCAATTAGTAATTAATGTTGGCGATATGTTAGAACGACTTACAAATAATAAGTTACGTTCAACAATTCATAGAGTTGTAAATCCCCCAAGAGAAGAATGGGGAAAACCAAGATATTCGATTCCATTTTTCACACATCCAATTAGCGAAATGTCTTTAAATTGTTTACCTGAATGTATTTCCCATACACACCCAAAAGTATACGAAGATATTACAGCAGGAGAGTTTTTAAATGAACGTTTAAGAGAATTAGGCTTATTAAAATGATTTCAAAAAAAGTAATTTCATTTTTTACGTTTGGAGTTTTTTTAATTATTGCAGGTGCAATATTAAAAATTACAAAAAACCCACAAGCAAGTTTAATTTTAGGCATTGGCCTAGTTTTTGAGCTTTTTGCTGCATTGCTTTTTATTTGGAATAAACTAAAAAAATAATTCAAATTGAAGTAGTTTTACATTAATAATTTCAGCATTTAAAATGGGGAAAAAAAAGTTAAGTAGTTTAGAAGATTTAGGTGGATTTGTATTTTCAACAAATGATAATTTTGAATATGAAAGTGAAGAAAATTCAGAAACTTTAGCTGCTGATAAACAATACTTAGAAGCTCACTTTTCAAACAAAGGTAGAGGTGGAAAAACAGTTACTGTTATTACTGGTTTTGAAGGAAGTGATAATGACTTAAAAGCTCTAGGAAAAATGTTAAAGCAAAAATGTGGTGTTGGCGGAAGCATTAAGGATGGTGAAATTATTATTCAAGGAAATTATAGAGATAAAATAATGGAAATCCTTAAAAAGGATGGCTATAACATAAAACGCGTTGGCGGATAATATATGAACAAAATTGCAGCTTCAGAGCTAATTTTAAATCCTGATGGTAGCATTTACCACTTAAATTTAAAACCCGAGAACATCGCTCACAATATAATTTTTGTAGGTGATCAAAATAGAGTATCAAAAATTACTCAACACTTCGATTCAATTGAATTTGAAACTCAAAAAAGAGAATTCAAAACAATTACAGGAATCTATAAAGGAACTAGAATGTCTGTTATTTCAACAGGAATTGGTCCAGATAATATAGATATTGTAATGAATGAGCTAGATGCATTGGTAAATATTGATTTGGTTAATAGAACGGTAAAAAAAGAACATGTTCAGCTTAACATAGTTAGAATTGGAACATCAGGTTCTTTGCAAAAAGACATTCCTGTAGATAGCTTCGTATTAGCGAAATACGGATTAGGATTTGATGGTATGCTTCACTCCTATGACTGTGAACATATTTTAGAAACTGATTTTGAAGATGCTTTTATAAAACATACTTATTGGAGTCTTAGAAAAGCAAGACCTTATATAGTAAAAAACAGTAAAACTCTTGAAAAAAAACTTGCTAGTGATAAAGTTTTTATTGGAGTAACAGCAACTGCAGTAGGATTTTACGGACCGCAAGGGAGGGTTTTAAGATTACCAATTCAAGATCCTGAGCTAAATAGTAAAATTGATAATTTTGAATACAATGGTGTTCGAATTACAAATTTGGAAATGGAAACTTCAGCAATTTATGGTTTATCAAAATTATTAGGTCATAATGCATGTTCTATGAATGCTATAATTGCAAATCGAGCAAATGGAACTTTTAGTGAAGACCCATACAAACCAGTAGACGAACTTATTTTGTATACCCTAAATAAATTGTGTTCATAAAATAATTTGTATATTTCATCGTTGAAAATTAATAAAACCCCTATTAATATGAAAAAAATAATTACTTCTCTATTTGTAATAACTTTTATGTTGTTTTTATTTGCTTCGTGCGGATCTTCTAAAAAAGGATGCGGATTAACTACTGATGCCTCTCAAATTGAAAAATCTGCAACTTCAGAAATTGTTGTAGCCGAAGCAGAATAATCTGTTTTAAAAATACAATAATCTCATAATCCTATTTTTAACAAAAAAATAAGATTTTCTAACTTATTAAAAATTGTAACTTTAAAGCTTAATTAGCAATCATTGATTCACTAACTCAAACTTTAATTTATGAAATTTTTAAAATCACTTTGTAGTGTAATAATTCTATGTATTACATTTATTAGTTATTCTCAATCAAAAGACACTTATTTTACCTTAAACCCAACTTTAACCCCAGATGCTGAATTTGTTATATTTAGTTATGATAGCGATTTGTGGAAAGTTAAGACTGAGGGTGGCAACGCACAAAGAATTACTGCAATGCAAGGAGACGAAACAAATCCTAGTGTTTCTCCTGACGGTAAATGGATTGCTTTTTCAAGCAATCAATTTGGAAATAATGATGTTTATTTAATGCCTATTAATGGTGGGGATATTAAACAATTAACATTTCATGATGGCGCTGATGTAGTTAGTTCTTGGAGTTGGGACAGTTCAAAAATTTATTTTACCTCAGGAAGGTATAATTCATTTACCACCTATAGCGTAAATAAATCTGGTGGAACCCCACAAAGGTTGTTTAACCATTATTTTAATACCATTCATAACGTTGTTGAAAATCCGATTAACGATGAAATTTATTTTAATGAAAGTTGGGAAAGTGGACGCTTTGCTCACAGAAAAAGGTATAAAGGTGATTACAATCCTGATATTAAATCTTTTAATTTAAAAACTAAAGAATTTAAAAAACATACCTCATATAAAGGAAAAGATTTTGCTGTAACTTTTGATAAAAATGGAATATTGTATTTTAAATCTGACGAAGCAAATGGAGAATACAATCTATACACTTTACAAAATGGAGCAAAAATACAACTCACAAAATTTGAAACTTCAATAATGTGGCCAAAAGCAAGTGCCAATGGCACAAAAGTAGTATTTAGAAAAGATTACCAAATTCATGTATATGATGTTGCTTCAGGTAAAACCTCAAAACCTACAATTAATATTATAAAAAATAATACTTTAGAAAAAGAACAATCTTATAGCGTTAAAGGGAAAATAAGTTATTTTGATATTTCTCCAGATGAGAAAAAAATAGCTTTTATTTCTAGAGGAAAATTATTTATTTCAGATATTAAAGGGAAATTTATAAAAGAAATTAATACAAATACTAGTGAAGCGGTTCAGGAAGTTAAATGGTTAAAAGACAATAAATCTTTAATCTACTCACAATCTAATAAAGGCTATTACAATTGGTTTTCATTAGATGCCGAAGATGATTCTAAAGAAAAACAACTCACACGAGTTACAATGAATAATCGCCAAATTACTTTTAACAGTGATCGTTCCAAAGCTGTTTACTTAAGAGGTAGAAATGAGATTTGTATAATTAATTTAAACACTTTTAAAAGTGAAATAATTGTAAATGATGAGCTTTGGGGATTCTATAACTCAAATCCATATTTTTCGCCAGATGATAAATACATTATTTACAATGCTTATAGAGATTTTGAAACTGATATTTTTACTTATAATATCGAATCAAAAAAAATAACCAATATAACAAATACAAAGGTTTCTGAATCTAATCCAATTTGGTCTCCAGATGGAAAATATGTATATTTCTCATCAGATAAATTACAACCAGGATATCCTTTCGGAACTACCAATTCTAAAATATATCAAATGTCTCTAGATAAATTTGAGGCACCTTTTAAATTCGATGAAATTTCAAAACTATTTAAAGAAGAAGAAAAGAAAGATTCGAAAGATAAAAAAGAAAATGACAAAAAAGAGGAACCTAAAAAAGAGCTTCCTAAAATAACAATAAATCCAAATGGTTTAATGGATCGTTTGGAACAAATTAGTCCTAATTATGGGCAACAACAAAGTCCTTCACTTATTCAAAAAGATCAAAAAAACTATGTAATTTATATTTCAGACCATAGTGAAGGCAAGTCACAACTATGGAAAACAACTCTTGAGCCTTTTGAAAAAAATAAAACCGAACAAATTAGTGATAAGACAATTCGTAATTATCAACTGGTTCAATCAGAAAAAAACAATTATATTTTGTTTGAAGGAACTATAAATACACTAGATATTTCAGATAATAAACTTAAAGAAATTGAAATTGACACTAAATTTGAAAAGTCTTTATCAAATGAGTTTACTCAAATGTATTATGAAGCTTGGGCAGGAATGGAAGAGAATTTTTACAACGAAAATTTTCACGGACAAGATTGGCAAAAACATAGAGATCATTATGCAATTTACTTACCTTATATTACAAGTAGAGCAGAATTAAGACTCATTTTTAACGATATGCTTGGTGAGCTAAACACCTCTCATTTTGGATTTAATTCTAATGGTAAAGAAGAAGACATTTATTATGGAACTCATTCCTTAGCTACAGGAATTTTATTTGACAATAACAATCCATTTGAAGTTAGCGGTATTATAAAAGAAAGTCCATCAGATATTTCAGGAAAAAACCTTAGAAAAGGTGACAAACTTATAGCCGTAAATGGTGAAAAAGTGAATGCCAATGAAAATAGAGAAAAATATTTTTCTGCACCTTCTTTTTCAAATGAAATAGCCTTAACATTGGAAAGAAATGGGACTGAATTTAACGTAAATTTTCATCCTGCTTCTAGCGGAAACATTCGTAATTTAATTTATGATGAATGGCAAGATGAAAATCAGAATTATGTAGATTCCAAATCTAAAAATCGTATTGCTTATGTGCATATGAAAAATATGACAGGAGGTGAATTACAAAAATTTAAAGAAGATTTGGTTTCAAGTAATGAAGCAGATAAGGATGCTTTAATTTTAGATTTACGCTACAATACTGGTGGAAATGTACACGATGAAGTATTGCGTTTTTTAAGTCAGAGAACCTATTTAAATTGGAAATATAGAGAAGGAAAACTGGCAAAACAATCTAACTTTGGCTATTCAGACAAACCAATTGTATTGCTTGTAAACGAGCAATCTTTATCTGATGCTGAAATGACTGCGGCAGGATTTAAAGAACTTGGGCTTGGTAAAATTATAGGTACAGAAACTTATAGATGGATTATTTTCACTTCAGGAAAGGGATTAGTTGATGGTTCTTTTTATAGATTACCATCTTGGGGTTGCTATACTTTAGATGGCAAAAATTTGGAAACTGAAGGTGTAAGTCCGGATATTTATGTTGGTGAAAGTTTCAAAGACCGCTTAACCGGAAACCAACCACAATTAGATAAAGCTATTGAAGTAATTTTAGATGAGTTGAATAAATAATGGTAATACTTTTATTATAAATGAAAGCATGTATCTTTGCACTTTATAAAAAATAAGAAAATGAATAACGGATTATACGCAAAATTTAACACCTCAAAAGGTGCTATTTTAGTAAATTTAGAATTTGAAAAAACTCCTGGAACAGTAGGTAACTTTGTTGCGTTGGCTGAAGGGAATTTAGAAAACAATTCAAAACCACAAGGAACTCCTTATTATAACGGATTAAAATTTCATAGAGTTATTGCTGATTTCATGATTCAAGGTGGATGCCCTTTAGGAACAGGAACAGGTTCTCCAGGTTATAGTTTTGATGATGAATTTCATCCTGAATTAAAACACAATGCACCTGGGATTTTATCTATGGCAAACTCTGGT
>Ga0208305_10000277_pt1 | contig 29238 bp, 26 predicted proteins | sample ColrivemetaGS741_FD_187605 | JGI IMG/M metagenome (GOLD analysis project Ga0208305, IMG submission 187605) | Estuarine microbial communities from the Columbia River estuary - Flood tide ETM metaG S.741 (SPAdes) (version 2) | ecosystem: Environmental > Aquatic > Marine > Intertidal zone >... | reverse complement strand
GATTAACGCGATACAGAAAAGTGGTGTCTAAAAAAGATGGCGAAATGTATCAAATGGTATTTAATTTAACCCCGTTTTATCCTGAAGGAGGCGGTCAAGTAGGTGATAAGGGTTATTTAGAAGACACGCACGGTGATGTGGTTTACATATTAGACACTAAAAAGGAAAATAATGTAATTATTCATTTTTCGAAAAATCTACCTAAGCATATTAACGAATCGTTTAAAGCTGTTGTAGATGCAAAACAACGTCACAGAACAGAATGTAATCATACAGCAACCCATTTATTACACCAGGCATTGCGAGAGATTTTAGGAACACATGTTGAGCAAAAGGGTAGTGCTGTTCATTCTAAAAATTTAAGATTCGACTTTTCTCATTTCTCTAAATTGACAAATGAAGAATTACAAGATGTTGAAAATTTTGTAAACTCTAGAATATCAGGAAAATTACCTCTAGTTGAAAAACGAAATATTCCTAAAGAAGAAGCCATCGCAGATGGTGCGATGAGTTTGTTTGGTGAAAAATATGGCGATACAGTAAGAGCCATACGTTTTGGAAAATCGATAGAACTTTGTGGTGGAACACATGTAAAAAACACATCGGATATCTGGCATTTTAAAATAATATCAGAAGGTGCTGTTGCGGCTGGAATTCGTCGTATAGAAGCTATTACAAATGATGCTGTTAAAGGTTTTTATTCTGAAAACAACAGACTTTATGCCGAAATGAAAGAGTTACTCAATAATGCGCAAGAACCGGTTAAAGCACTTCAGAATTTGCAAGAGGAAAACACAAGTTTGAAAAAGCAAATAGAGGTCTTGTTGAAAGATAAAGCTAAGAATATTATTGGGGACCTTAAAAATGAATTGAAAGAAATTAATGGTATTCAGTTTTTAGCTAAGAAACTTGATTTGGACGCATCTGGTATTAAAGATGTGTGTTTTGAATTAGGTGCACATGATGAAAATTTATTCTTGTTATTCGCTGCTGAAAATGAAGGAAAGGCGATATTAACCTGTTATATTTCAAAAGAATTGGTAGCAAGCAAAGGATTAAACGCAGGTCAAGTGGTACGAGAACTTGGAAAACACATCCAAGGAGGCGGAGGCGGTCAGCCATTTTTTGCAACGGCAGGTGGTAAAAACCCAGCAGGTATCGATCAAGCGTTGAGTGAAATAAAAAATTATATCAAATAATTTTGTTGTTCCTGCAAAAGCAGAAATCCATTATGAAGTTACAAACTCATATACCATTAGCAAAACAGTCTAGCAATCTAATAGACTACAATTCTAGCATTCTACTGTTAGGATCTTGTTTTGTTGAGAATATGGGCGATAAGTTGTCGTATTTCAAGTTTCAAAATCTTCAAAATCCGTTTGGAATTTTATTTCAACCTAAAGCTATTGAATCGTTAATTTCAAATGCCATCAATCAAAAAAAATATTCGGAAGCAGATATCTTTTTTTATAATGAACAATGGCATTGTTATGAGGCGCATTCAAAACTGAGTAATCCTTCAAAAGAAGTGTTATTAAGTAATTTGAATCATGCTATCAAATTAACCAATAAACAAATCAAAGAATCAACGCATATCATAATCACTTTAGGAACCGCCTGGGTGTATCGTTTTGTGGAATCTGATAGTCTGGTCGCGAATTGCCACAAAGTGCCTCAAAAGCAATTTGTAAAAGAATTATTATCTGTGGATGCGATTACACAATCTTTAGTAACCATGGTAAATTCTATTTGCAGTATAAACAAAAATGCGGACGTAATTTTTACAGTATCTCCTGTGCGTCATATTAAAGATGGTTTTATTGAAAACACGCAGAGTAAATCACATCTGTTTACCGTGATACATCAACTGATTAATGATCAATTATTAATTGGGAATGGTCAATTAACCTACTTTCCTTCTTACGAAATTATGATGGATGAGCTTCGCGATTATCGTTTTTATGCTGAAGATATGGCACATCCTAATCAATTGGCTATAAACTATATCTGGGAAAAGTTTCAGCAGGTATGGATTACAGATGAAACTTCAAAAACAATGGATACAATCGACAGTATTCAAAAAGGATTGCGACATAAACCTTTTAATCCAAATTCTCGGGCACATAAAATTTTTCTTAACGAGTTAGATTTAAAAATCAAAAAAATCAAAAAAGATTTCTCCCGTATAGACTTCTAGCACTAAGTCTTTTTAGTTTTTATATAGTCTTGTGGTGAAAAGGAGGTCACTTTTTTAAAAGCACTAAAAAACGGATTGTATGAAGAAAATCCTGTTTTATGTGCCAAAGACTCCAAGGTATTGGTTTTTAAATAACCAGCTTCCATTAAATGAATACTGTCTTCAATTCTACTGTACATACAATATTCTGAAAAAGATATTTTCGAATGGTATTTAAATAAATACACAATATGGCTTGTTGGCACTCCTAATTTTTCGGCTATTAAAGTCGGTGAAGCTTTCGGGTCGCTGAAAATACGCTGTTCATTACTTAATTTGTCAACTTCTTGAATATAACTACGAATGTTAGACATGATTTTTTCTTGTAATTTCAGGTCTTGATCGTTGTTTTTATGATGACTGATTTCTAAAATCCAATTATTATTAGCTGATTTTTTTAATTGTTCGCTAACGGCTTCATTTAAATTGAACTTTAAAATTCTCTTGTTAAGAATTGGGAGTCCGTATAATATTTCTGGTGTAAATAATATTTTGAAATAAATAAACAACCAAAATAATAGCAAAATAATAGCCAGCGATTTTCCGGAAAGATTCGCTCCGCTATTTATTTCGGTATAAATGGAGGCAGTTAGGGTAAAAGCAGCTAAAATATTTAATGTGAACAAATAAATAGTCCAATTTTTAACTAATATAAAATGCTTGTTATTTATTTCAAGGTCCTTTTTAAACCATATATATTTACTTAATGTCTTATAAATTAAAAACAAATAAAACAGAATAAAGATTCCAATTAGAACCAAATTGGTTAATTGTCCAAAGTGAAAAATAACACTTCCAACAACCATGTTATTTGTGTTAATTATATAAAGGAATGCAATAAAAGCGAGATGTTTTAAATCTTTTAAGTTGTATGTTTTATTCTGGAGTGAGAGATATTTATAGTATAAATAAAAACAAGGAATTATAATTAAATAGAAAACTGAAGGCGGTCCTTGGTCTGGCGATAAAACAGATTGTAAACCTAATTCATAACTGCCATGAACTAAAAACCTAATCGATATAATAACTATAATTAGTAATAAAAAGACATTATAAAAAGGATTCGATTTATAAGAAGAAATCATAAGCGCTATGGTAACCATACCAATAATACCCGTAAACAAAAACAAAAACGATTCTAACAATTAATACGAGGTATTTATTAAATAAATGTAACAACTTGATAAAGTATTTATCATTTCTTAAAAACAAATTTATATAGTTTCCTAAGATATTGTTTTAATATAATTTTTTTGTACCTTTTGTCTTAGAATTTGATTATTGAGGGTAATAATTTTTAATTGAAGAAATTCTGAATATTGTTAAATGGGTTGCCTTGTTTTAAGGCAACCTTTTTTTATGCTTATAAATTGAAACGAATTATGCTTGTATATCAATATTATAAACAACGATAAAGATTTACTGAATTGCATAAATCCTTATTGATTCCTTTAAAAAACAACCTACTTCCATTTGTTAGGTGCTAAGCATGAATTTTTATTAATATGTTTACTTAATTGTTTTATTTAAATATAGACATCTTTATTCTCAAATAGATGTAGTTATATTAAATGTATTAGAATTTTAAATTATTGAGGGTTAAATTTTTTAAGGAAGTAATTCTAATATAAGTTTGAAAAGGTTGTCCTAAATTAAATGGTTGTTTTAATAAGACAACCTTTTTCATTTTTTAAATTTCCTAAACTATAAAACTGCCTAAAAAATCACAAGCATTTACGGAGTATTTAATAAGCGTTATTTATTAACAATTGGTAAGGAAAAGGTGGGCATTCAGAAAAATAATGAGAGACTTAGTTTATTAGTGAGCTACAAGTTTGAATAAAAGCAAACTAATTACATTCAGTGTTTTGAAGTGTATATATGTTAGTTATGTCATGAGAAATCCCATTTTTGCGTTTTATCTTTTTTAATAACATTTCATCGAAAAATTTACTGAGGTTCAGGCAATTAAGTTAAATTTATTATGCTATTAATCAGTTTATATTAAAAACATCAGTTGCGATAACCAGTAAAACGGTCTGCGATTGATGTTTTTTTTATGCCTGTATTTGAACTGTTTTTGCATATATTAAAATAGTCGTTTCTGTTTTTGACAAGTTTAGAAATAGTTATACATTCGTTATACTTTTTATATCTAAGTAAACTGAAGTTTTTGTACTCCCGATGAGAAAAATTGTAACCATTGTTATTATAACCTTAATTGTATTTTTTACTTTTAAATATTGTGGAGACAAGAAGGAAGATAGAATAGTACTTCAAGAAAGTTCGGCACTCATTCAGAAACAAATTAAAAATGTTGGAAAACTAATAGTTACAGAAGGCCATTTTAGCGAGGTCTTTAATTATAGAAACTCAAAGGAAATTTTTGGTTCATTTTTCACTTCAGAAAAGAAAGCCCTAATTGTTGTAAATGCAGATGTTTTTGTGTCTTATGATTTAAGTCTCATAGAATATAAAATTGATGAGAAAACAAAAACACTCACTATTTTAAGTATTCCTGAGGAAGAAATAAAAATAAACCCAGATTTAGAGTATTATGATATTCAGGCAGATTACTTAAATGCTTTTGAAGCTAAGGACTATAACGACATAAAAGAAACTGTAAAAAAGTCTTTAATGAAAAAATTAGAAAAGTCCGAAATTAAAACAAATGCCAAAAACAGATTGATTAGCGAATTATCTAAATTTTATATTCTAACAAATTCGCTTGGATGGACACTTAAGTACAACGAAAACACTATTGAAAGTTCGAGTCAACTCGAAACTATTAAACTATAGTTTATTACTCAAACTCATCCAGCCGCCACCATTGGTCGCTTCAATACCATTACTTTTTAAAATACCTGCAGCACTTCCAGAACGCGCACCACTGGCGCAACATGTAATAACCGGTTTGTTTAATTTTTTAATCTCGTTAATTTTTGAACTAATATTTTGCAGAGGTATATTTTTAGAACCCTTAATAGCACCTTGTTGGTATTCTCGTGTAGTTCTAACATCTAAAATAATAGCACCTCTCGATTGAAAATCTGTAATATTTTTTTGATTGTTCCCAAATAATAAATCCAATAATCCCATAATTTAATTTTTAGGCAAATTACTTCAATTTTTTTTAAAGTGAAAGTAACATAAGTTGCTTAACAGTTCATTAAAAAATTATGTATATTCAACCTTTAAAAAGACAATATTAATTGCGGTAAAATGACAGAACCTTACGTTACTTTAAACATTAAAAACAAAGTTGGATATATTGAGTTTTATCATCCGAATAGAAACTCAATACCCAGTGATATTTTAGTTAAGTTGAAAGCAACTATCGAAGATGCTGGGAGTAATGAAGCGATACACGTAATTGTTATAAAAAGCGGTGGAGACAGAACGTTTTGTGCCGGTGCTAGTTTTAACGAAGTCATGGCAGTAGAAGATCCAGAGCAGGGAAAAGCTTTTTTCTCCGGGTTCGCCAATGTTATCAATGCGATGCGAACTTGTCCAAAACTTATTATTGGACGTGTGCAAGGAAAAGCAGTAGGTGGGGGCGTTGGATTAGCCGCCGCAACCGATTATTGTTTGGCAACCAAATATGCCTCTATACGATTAAGTGAATTAAGTATTGGTATTGGGCCTTTTGTTATTGAACCAGCGGTAACCAGAAAAATTGGTCTAGCGGCCATGTCGCAATTGACGATAGATGCTGAAACCTTTTTTACTGCGGAATATGCAAAGCGAAATGGATTGTTCGCTGATGTTTTTGAAACCGTTGAAGCCTTAGATGAAGCAGTGAAAGAGCTCACTGAAAAGTTAAGCAACTACAATCCCGAGGCTTTACAACGAATGAAGTCCGTCTTTTGGGAAGGTACACAACATTGGGATACACTACTAACCGAACGTGCCGAAATTAGTGGAGCCTTAGTTTTAAGTAAGTTTACTAAAAACACTTTGAAACGGTTTAGATAATCTTTAAGTACGTACCTTTTTATTAGTAATAATTTTCAATCCGTCATCAATCAATCTTCCAACTTTGGGTTTAATTTGTTTTATTGTTTCTAAGTGATGCAAAATAGTTTCACATAATTTAGTTTCACTTCCTTTAAATGCTAATTCATACAATTCAACTGGTAATAACCAATCCGTAGGGTGATTTTCAATAAGTTCATCCAGTACCTTTGTTCTTGAAATGGTTCTGTTTTTACCTTCGCGATACTCCCTAATTTGTTGATATAGTGATTCTAATTTTAATTGCTCGTTTGTTTTTTTTATATGAATGGTTTTTGATGAAGGGATATGGGTAATTAAATCGAAACTATTTAAATCGGCAGGTCCGGAAAAAGCTGAAACTATGGTTTTTCCAACAGCCATATCATAAATTCCGTATTCAGGTTTAAATAAAACAATGTCACCATGTTTAACTGTGCAATTATTAAAACTGATAAGAATTATTTTTCCCTGAAGATTACGTTTGCCAGTAATAATATCACCCGAAACGGTAATACCTCCTTCAAATTCAAGTGTCACTGTTTTTTCTTCATAAATGTGGTAAGCGCTTAAGTCGCGCGGACTCATATCTTCAATCGCTAAATTAATACCTTTTAGTTTCCCAATAGGTGACCCAAATCCTTTTTCGTGTGTGTTGGTACCGTGTCCTACCAATTCTTTTTCTCTATAAGACAGCGCAGTTTTATCTGTTGTTTGAATATAAATGGGATAGCCGTTATCTTCAATGACCTTGGTAAAAACACCGGAAACTTGAATACCTGTACTCAATTCAATGGTTCCTAAAGCATTCGACTGTATTAATTTATTTAATCCCGAAAGCCCACCTTTTCGCAATGCCATAGTGTTAGCGAATTCTTCCAAAACCAGGCTTAAATGCGCAAAGTCTGGTGTCACAAAAAGTTGAGGCTGCGTTTTTGTGATGTCGAAATCCTTATAAATCGCTTCAATAGTGTAAGGTAGTTTTTTAACTTCGTCGGTCATGCACCAGGCACTTTCTCCAATGGAAGATAATAAACCGGCGCCATATATTTTCGGATTTTCGAGGGTTCCTATTAAGCCATATTCAACCGTCCACCAGTGTAAATTTCGAATGAGCGCCATTTCACTGGGTATACCCATATTGTTTTGTAAATTTTCTACCTTTTTTTCCGTGGAAACGATATCTTTTTCATCTGTATTTGGTGCTTCCTTAATGATGGATAAATGTCTTACGGCTTCATAGAGCTCATAATCTTTAGACGATGAAATAGCTTTACAACCAATTTCTCCAAACCTGCGCAAATACTCTGCATATTCGGGATTCGCGATAATAGGTGCATGTCCAGCTCCCTCATGTATAATATCGGGAGCAGGAGTATATTCAATATGTTCCAATTGGCGAATATCACTGGCTATAACCAGTACATTGTAAGCCTGAAATTCCATAAATGCATTTGGAGGAATAAAACCATCTACAGCCACCGCTGCCCATCCTATATCTTTTAGTATGCGGTTCATACCATACATATTCGGAATGCTATCGACTAAAATCCCTGTTTGTTTTAAACCATCCAGATATGATTTGTGTGCTACGGTTTTTAAAAAATCTACATTTTTCCGCATTACATAGCGCCAAACTGCTTGATTTATTGCTGAATAATCCTCGTAGTTTTGAGGTTTAATAAACTGCAACAAATGTTTTGGTAAACGATCAAGAATAGGATTTGCTTCTATGGAGTTGGACATTGATTTTTTATAATGCTAGGTTTAAGTAAAAATACAAATTCTATATAAAACTGTTTTAAAAGTGTTGTTAAATAAAAAAGCAACTCTTTCAAGTTGCTTTTTTAGAATATGTTATTGAGTCATTCCCGGAGGATATTTCTCCATTATTTTAGAAACAAACTCTTTAATACGTTCTTCTTTTTTCTCCATGTTTTGGGTTAAGTAACCTGTACCCATACCTTGCCACACTAATTCTTTTTTATTGGCATCAATTAAATCGATATATAAAACGCCTTCAGTTCTTGTAGAAACGCTAGGTTGTTGATTCCAACCCCAGCCCCAACCAGGTCCGAAGCCTCCCCAGCCCCAGCCACCATAGCCCCAAGAGTTGTTGTAAACATCAACACGTTGGTTAGACTTAGTGAATAAACTTATAAGTAAATCGGGATTTTCAGATTTTGTAAAGCCTTTGGCTAGCATTTCTGCTTCAATAGCACGTAGAATTCTACGTTTATCCAAATCGCTAATTTCGGCTTTATCAATACCCGTTTTAAAGAAAGCAAAGGTTTTGTAAGTTGCGAAATTGGCATTTTTGTCATAATCGGCTGCCACTCTAACAGAGGTGCAAGATGTTACCATAAATAGGATGGCTAATAATGGTAATGTTTTAAGTAAGTGTTTCATAGCGAATTTTTTAAATGGTTATAATGAATTTATTAAATTATCATCAACTATGTTAGGTATAGTAACTTTTAAATTTGGCTCGATTTCCATAGCCCGTTTAATTGCAAACACAGCTTCTTCATTTCTTGCCCAACTTCTTCTGGCTATTCCGTTATTTACATCCCAGAAAAGCATTGATTTTAATCTGTTTTCGGCTTCTATAGTACCATCAAGAACCATACCAAATCCGCCATTTATGACTTCGCCCCAGCCTACACCGCCACCATTGTGGATACTTACCCATGTAGCGCCTCTAAAACTATCGCCAATAACGTTTTGAATGGCCATATCTGCAGTAAATCGGGAGCCATCATAGATATTACTGGTTTCTCTATAAGGTGAATCGGTTCCTGATACATCGTGGTGATCGCGCCCCAAAACAACAATTCCAATATCGTCTTTTGCAATCGCATCATTAAATGCTTTTGCTATTTTCATACGTCCTTCAGCATCGGCATAAAGTATTCTGGCTTGGGAGCCTACCACCAATTTATTTTCTTGAGCGCCTTTTATCCATTGAATATTATCAGCCATTTGTTGCTGAATTTCATCTGGAGAATGTTTTTTAATTTCCTCTAAAACCTGACATGCAATGGTGTCCGTTTTTGCTAAATCCTCTGGTTTTCCTGAGGCACAAACCCAGCGAAATGGTCCAAAACCATAATCGAAACACATGGGTCCCATAATATCCTGAACATAACTTGGGTATTTAAAATCGATGCCATTTTTAGCCATGACATCAGCCCCGGCACGAGAAGCTTCTAATAAAAAAGCATTTCCATAATCGAAAAAATAGGTGCCTTTTGCGGTATGTTTGTTAATGGCATCAGCATGTTGACACAATGTTTTTTGAACTTCTTGCTTAAATTTGTCCGGACTATTTGCCATCATAATATTAGCATCTTCAAAGGACATTCCAACCGGATAATAACCTCCTGCCCAAGGATTGTGAAGCGAAGTTTGGTCGCTTCCTAAATCAATATGAATATCTGCTTTATCAAAAGTTTCCCAAACATCTACGATGTTTCCTAAGTACGCAATGGAAACCGTTTCTTTTTCAGCTTTCGCTTTTTTAACACGGTTAGATAATTCATTTAAATCGCTTATAATTTCATCCACCCAACCCTGTTTATGACGTATTTTGGTAATCTTCGGATTCACTTCAGCACAAACCGTGATACAACCAGCGATTGTTCCTGCTTTGGGTTGTGCACCACTCATACCACCTAATCCAGAAGTAACAAACAAATTTCCTTTAGGTGATTTTTTTATTTTTCTGAAGCCATTCAATACCGTAATGGTTGTGCCATGAACAATACCTTGTGGACCAATATACATGTAGCTACCGGCGGTCATTTGTCCATATTGTGTCACACCTAAAGCATTAAATTTTTCCCAATCGTCTTGCTTCGAATAATTTGGAATCATCATGCCATTGGTAACCACAACCCTTGGCGCTTCTTTATGTGATGGGAATATACCCATGGGATGGCCAGAATACATAGTTAAAGTTTGCTCGTTGCTCATTTCAGCCAAATATTTCATGGTCAATCTATATTGAGCCCAGTTTTGAAAAACGGCACCATTTCCACCATAAGTTATTAGCTCGTGTGGGTGTTGTGCCACCGCATAATCTAAATTATTCTGAATCATGAGCATGATGGCTGCAGCCTGTTTGCATTTTGCAGGATAGGCATCAATAGGGCGAGCATACATTTTGTAATCTGGCCGAAACCGGTACATATAAATGCGTCCGTAATTATCTAATTCTTCTTTAAATTCTTTAATTAATACATGATGATGTTTTTTATCAAAATAACGCAAGGCATTTCGAAGTGCCAGTTTTTTTTCGTCATCAGATAAAATATCCTTACGTTTTGGAGCATGATTTATAGTGGTGTCATACGGTTTTATAGATGGGAGATTCTCTGGAATGCCTTCTAATATTTGAGCTTCAAAAGTCATATAAATAGGTTGAATAATTAATTTCTGTAATTTTTGCTTTTATCAAAACCGTACGGGCAATGCCTGCATCCGCTTTCACAACAATACCCTCTTTTAAGCAGATATTGCTCTGTAAAACAACGATAACCTTCTGGAGTTAAATAGTAGTCGCCTTCTTCTATGGGGATTATTTTTTTCATATTTAAACAAAGATAACGTAATTTGGATTGGTTTTTGAAAGCTGTGAATTATGATTTTAATTTCAAAATATATAGTTCCAAAAGGTTATTTGGGGATAACTATTTTTCCTTTTGTGGTTTTAAAGACGAAGGATTTAAAGTTAAACCCAACTTTAATCAATCATGAAAATATTCATAAAAGACAGCAGATTGAACTTTTAGTAATTCCTTTTTATTTGGTTTATGTAATAGAATTTTTAATTCGATTTATTCAATATAAAAATTGGGATTTAGCTTATAGAAATATTTCTTTTGAACGCGAAGCCTTTACCAATGAATTGCACTTAGATTATTTAAAACATCGAACATTTTGGAGTTTTTTAAAGTATCTTCGCGTCAGTGATTTTCAATCTGGAACATAGCACAAACGAACAGATATTTTTACCCGAAAAGTTGGGTATTGAGTTGTTTATTAAAAGAGAAGATAAAATTCATTCTTTTGTTTCCGGGAACAAGTATCGCAAGTTAAAGTACAATCTTTTGGAAGCCGATAAAATGGGTTTTAAAACCGTGCTTACATTTGGTGGTGCATACTCAAATCATATTGCTGCAGTAGCTTCGGCTGGAGATGTTCTAGGGTTTAAAACCATTGGTATAATTAGAGGTGACGAGTTGGAAAATGCTGTAAATAGCAACCCAACCTTAAGTTTCGCTAAAGATTGTGGCATGCAGTTTAAATTTGTTTCTAGAGAATCTTATAGAGCCAAAACGACAAACACGTTTATTGAAAAATTAAAGGCTGAATTTGGTAATTTTTATTTAGTCCCCGAAGGTGGTACAAATGACTTAGCAATTAAAGGTTGTGAAGAGATTTTAAACACAGGGATAAAAATTTCGATTATATATGTTGTGCGGTTGGTACTGGAGGAACGGTTGCCGGACTTATAAATTGTTCAAAACCCAGTCAACAAGTTTTAGGATTTCCTGCGTTAAAAGGTGATTTTTTACACCAAGATATTAGTAAATTTGCAACAAAGAATAATTGGAAGTTAATAACCGATTACCATTTTGGTGGGTATGCTAAAATAAATGAGGAATTGGTGACGTTTATCAATCAGTTTAAAAATAAGAATAATATACCTATAGATCCTGTTTATACTGGAAAAATGATGTATGGAATTTTCGATTTAATTGAAAAAGGCTATTTTCCAAATGGCACAAAAATATTGGCAATTCATACCGGTGGTTTACAAGGAATATCTGGAATGAATACTGTTTTAAAGAAGAAAAACTTACAAATAATAGAATAATTTGATGAAGAAAATAGTGATGTTGTGCTTTTTAGCAGGTTTTATTTTGAGTTGTGGTTCTAAAAAAATAGCCGTAACAAAAAAGACTGCTAAAAAACAAAGTACAGAGCATGTTGTTATTCGAAACGAAACTCGAAATGGTACAGGCCAAGTAGAGGAAATGGTTAATGGGGTGGAAGTTAAAATTTCTTCAACCGATGATTATATTGCTGCTTTTAAACCAATTGCACAAGAAGAAATGCGATTATATGGTATCCCTGCAAGTATTACCATAGCACAAGGGATTTTAGAGTCGAATTCTGGAAAAGGACGGCTTTCTGTTGAGGCCAATAATCATTTCGGAATTAAGTGTCATGAATGGACCGGAGATAAAATTTATCATGACGACGACGCTTCTCAAGAATGCTTCAGAAAGTATAATGATTCTAAATATTCTTACCGCGATCATTCATTATTTTTAACGCAACGTTCACGTTATGCCGGATTATTCAAACTGAGAAAAGAAGATTATAAAGGTTGGGCGCGAGAATTAAAAAGAGCAGGTTATGCTACTGATAAAAAATATCCGGATAAATTAATAGGATTGATAGAAAGGTATGGATTGCACAAGTTTGACGAAGAAGTTCTTGGAAATACTTATGCGAAAAATGAAGAAACGGAGTTTAACGGTTCAGCATATATTGTTGAAAAGGGTGATTCTATGTATTCTGTTTCAAAAAAATATAATATGACAGTAAAAGAGCTTCAAAATTTAAATAACTTAACAAGTTCTTCGCTAAGTGTTGGTCAAATATTAAATACAAAGAGTAGTACAACAGATACGGTTGTTCAAGTATCGAATTCCAAGTTACCAGCAAAGACTGCCATTTCTAAAAAAATTCATATTGTTGAAAAAGGAGAAACGTTGTATTCAATTTCAAAAAAATATGATGTTAGCATAATTGATTTGCAACAATTAAACAGTTTGAATGATAATGGGATAAGCATTGGACAGGAACTTAAAATTAAAAACAGATAAATTCATGAATTATAGTAGAAGTAGTGCCTTATTTTTAGAAGCTGAAAAAGTAATTCCCGGGGGTGTAAATTCTCCAGTTAGGGCGTTTAAAAGTGTAGGAGGCACACCTATTTTTGTAAAGGAAGCGAAAGGCGCTTATTTATATGATGAAGATGGAAACCGCTTAATTGATTACATAAACTCTTGGGGGCCCATGATTTTAGGGCATGCCTACAAGCCAGTAGTTGATGCGGTTGTTGAAAAAGCAAAAAAAGGAACCTCGTTTGGTATGCCAACAGAAATTGAAACTAAAATTGCAGAATTAGCTGTTTCTATGGTGCCAAATATAGATAAAATTCGATTTGTGAATTCTGGGACTGAAGCTTGTATGAGTGCTGTACGTTTAGCTAGAGGGTTCACTAAAAAGGATAAAATCATCAAATTTGCTGGATGTTATCATGGGCATAGCGATTCGTTCTTAATACAAGCGGGTAGTGGTGCTATTACTTTTGGAACACCAAATAGTCCAGGTGTCACAGAAGGTACAGCAAAAGACACCTTGTTAGCTCGTTTTAACGATATAGATAACGTGAAACAAGTTATTGATAATAATAAGAATGAAATAGCTTGTATTATTATTGAGCCAGTTGCAGGTAATATGGGCTGCATACCGCCAAATGAAGGTTTTTTACAAGCTTTAAGAACCGTATGCGACGCTAATAATATTTTGTTGATTTTTGATGAGGTCATGACAGGGTTTCGATTGGCAAAAGGTGGCACACAAGAATTGTATAATGTGAATGCAGATATTGTTTGCTTCGGAAAAGTCATTGGTGGTGGTTTACCCGTAGGAGCGTTTGCTGCACGAAATGAAATTATGAATTATTTATCGCCTCTAGGACCCGTTTATCAGGCAGGAACATTAAGTGGTAACCCGTTGGCAATGGCTGCAGGTTATGCGATGCTAAGTGAGTTAAATAATGATGGGGAGATTTTTAATAGGTTAGCTAAGAAAACAGAATACTTACATTTTGGAATGGCTAAAGTTTTAAATGAAAACAAAATTGTACATACCATTAATAGAATAGGTTCAATGATTTCGGTTCATTTTGATGCAACTCCGGTTGTTGACTTTGATTCTGCTGCAAAAGGAAATAATGACACCTTTAAAAAATTCTTTCACGGGTTGTTAAATGAAGGTATTTATATTGCGCCAAGTGCTTTTGAAACCTGGTTTATAACCGACGCATTATCGTATAAAGATTTAGATGATACAATAAGCGCTATTAATAACGTGGCAAAAACCTTATAATAAAAAAAGCGCATTCTTTTTAAGAATGCGCTTTTTACTAACCAACTAAATTAACAAACGAACTAAACTAATTTATTGTTGTTTTGGTGTTCTTTCACCTTGTTTTTTACCTTCTCCTCTTTTCATTCCTTTTTTTCTATTAGCCATTTTTGATTGTGCTTGTTCCCATTTCGCAAATTGGTCTGCATTTAAAATACTTTTCATTTTTGCTTTTGTAGCAATTTGATGATCTAACTTAGCATTTTGCATCGCAAGACGTTGTTCTTTTGATGGTTTTTCCATTTGTCCGCTTTCTTTCTTTGCTTTCATGGTTGCCATCATTTCTTTACGCTTGGTAGCATTTTCAAGGTTTATTTTATAAATATCCTTTTGCTGTTTTTCATTTAAATCTAAATGAAGTGTCATTTTTTTTGTTTTTAGTGTTGCCGTCTCATCTGGGGTCAGGTCATTCATCTTTTGTAATCTTTCTTGACTGTTTGGACGTTGTTTTTTTTCTCCTTGAGCAATACCTTGAATAGTGATTAAAGCAATTGCAATAATTATTAATTTTTTCATTTTTTAAATATTTTATGTTTATTTTGTAATAGGACTTTAAGAATTTAAAAAGGTTTAAAAGCAATATTGTATTTAACAAGAAGTTAACATGGGAAAGGTTTGCGTTAGGCCTGCCTGCCGGCAGGTAGGGATTGTAGTGGAAATCCTTTTTGTGAAGAAAGAGCAAAAAGATTGTAACGTAAAGCCCGACCGCCTACCCTGAGCGGGGTCGAAGGGTGGGATAACCTGCCTGCCGGCAGGCAGGCGCCCAAGAGCATGTATTATTTAAATACGGGTATTTTTAAGCTGATACCTGTTTGAAAATCGGCGGCATTATTAACTCTAAAATCTTCTTTAAAGTATAACGATATTTTATAATTTGGACGCCCGTATGTGTAAATAAAACTCCAATAGGATAAGTAATTGTATAAGGTTGAAACACCATGTTGCCAGCCTCCGTTTATTTCTTTCCATTTACCAATTAACCTATAATAATCGGCTTCGCTACGCATGTTATATCTAGATTGTATTTGGTAGTTTATTGTCAGGGCATTGTAATTGCCTTTTTTCGTGAATTTAGTAAATTCAATATCACTTTCTATAGTTGCTAAATAAGGATTGTTCCCTAAATCCATAACTTCTTTAAAGTTGATGAGGTTTTTACGCAAAACGTTTATGCCAAGGCCAACATTAAGCTGGTAATTATTTTTTAAATGAACATTTTTAATGGCATTTGCAGAAACACCAAGGTCTATTGACGGGTTGAATTTTGATGTATTGATACCCATGTGGCTCCCGAAATTAACATAAATATTTTTAGTATTATTTATTTCTAGGCTTGGGTAGTAAAAATGATTGAACTCGATGCCGCTTATAAAGAAGTCGTTATTGTGTAACTCGAGTGTATTTCCATTTCGATCGTTATACTTAAAATTTACCTGGTTTAAGCCATAATAGCGCCTTCCGTATGGGTCTTCGCCACCAGCAATATTAGTATGAAACCATTCCAAACTTTCGTCGCCGGTGAAGAGTGAAAAAGGATGTTTTCCTTTAGTAATTAAGTAAGAACGAAGTGTAATACCTAATTCGTGTTTTTTTGCCAAAGGAATATTCACGCTTAGTCTAAACTCTTTAATAACGGCATCGATTACGATATTCATGTAATCGGCAGGAGTTGTTTCTTGATCTATGAATTGAAAATTTCTTTTATACCAAACGAGTTTGCTTTGTTCGGCTTGTGTTACCGGGTCTTGTGGAAAATAGGCTTCTACAAAAGGGTGAAAGTTATTACCACTGGTAGATTCAAATTCTATAGATGGCTGTTTTATTGGAGCAAATTTAAAATTTGTATTTATTCGGGCACTAAAAATTCCAAAATGGTGTGTAGCTAAAGTACTTGGGTTATCTATACCATTTTTAACAGATAAACTATCTTTTTGTTGTGCTGTTAATTGAAGACTGTAGAAACAAATTATAATAAAAAACAGTTTTTGTGGCATCTTACAAAATTAAATAAAATTTAATTAGGTAATTGTTAATTCTTGTTGCACTTGTTTTATTAAGTCTAAAGTGGTTTTGTATAAGTCTTGGTTTTCCATTTTACTTTTCAACCAGGCATAGAAACTCATCACAAAAATATCTTCTCGTTGCGCTCCAATCCATTCGAACGAATCCTCTACTTTGTTTTTAAATTCAATTGAAGTCACTTTTTCTGGAGTGCGGTAATAATCATGAACCAAGCCTAGATAAGTAATGGCTCTTTGTTGATTTATTTCCTTTAAAAAATTAAAATAATTACGTTTAAAACTTAATAATCTTGATTCTACCAAATCAATATTTTGAAGTTCTATATGTAATAAAATTTCGATTAAATTTTTTTTTATAATCCATTCTTTTCCTACTTTGTCTATATACCATTTATCGGTGTGATAAAATTTTAAAAATATTTGATTTGCTTTTTTAAAATCACGTTCTTGAAAATACATCATAACTAAACTTAAATTAATATCTAATAATGATTCTAAATCTGAATGCTTGATATTTAAAAAAGGTTCAAGCGTAGTAATGGCTTTAGCTTGCTGATTTAAAAAATTGAAATTAAGCGCTAAAAGTAAATTATATTTGAGCTTGAATGGATTATAGAATTTCCGTTGCTTCTGAAGCATCAAATCATGCATTATATCTAAAAAGTCTAATGATTGATTGAATTTTTTATTGCGAAAAAGGGTATATGCGATTAAATATATAACTTGAAGGTGGTAATATAACTGTTTTTCTTTGTTTTTGTGGGTTTGCAAAACTTTGTATGTTTCGAGTAAGAATGGCTCAATCTTAAAATAATCATTAGTAGCAAAAGCAGAAATGCTAACAATTTTCATTAATTGATATAGAGACTTAAACGACATGTATTCGGCTATATTTATGTTGTATTCTTTGAGAGTATTGTTTAAAAGTTTTTGAAAACTTATAAATTCACCTTTATCACTCAACTTGGTAATTGCTTGCCTTATCTTGGCATATACTATGTTTAACTGATCTTCTAAATAGTAGTTTTTTTGATTGCTTTCAAATTTTAATATGAGATCATCGATATTTAATGAAGGTTCAGCATATGCATATTGGATTTTTGTATGGTATATTTCGTTAAGTAATGGGAATAAATGATGCTCTTGTGCTAGTGCTTCGGCTTTATCTAAAATTTTGTAGCCTATTTTATAATGCTTATGAAGTAAAAAGGTTCTAGAAGCAAGAATGAACTTAATGATCTGCATATCAACAGCCTTCTCTTCATCTAAATTAACAGTTGCAATAAAATCAATGATACTTTGATTTAAACGCTTTCTTAATGCGTGGTACGCATCTTTTTTTTGACTTCCATATAATTTCAAGCAGATGTCTTTAGAACTTAATTCATTTTTAGCTAATAGTTTGAAGAGTTGAATGTTTTTAGTGTCATTACGTCTGTTTTTTCTATCTAAATACACTATGAAGCGCTCCTGATCCTCACTAGATAAGGTTGAAATTATATCATTTATTATAATCATTTAATCGTCAGTTTTTATTTTATAAATATAATTAAATGATTCTAATAAAGTGATATACTACTAATATATATCGTCAGTTTTATAGAAATATTGTTTTTTGAAACTTGCATTAATGCCTCAAATTTGTCCAATAATCTTTAAAACAAAAATTATGAATTATCAAACAACAGTTTCAGACAATGAGAATTTAAAGGAGAAGAAATTTAAAAAGGAAATTAAGGTTTTTGACCAGAAACCAACAGGGGCCTTTATAGGAGCGTCATGGTCTGCCTTATTAATTGGAATGACATCCTATTGTATTGGTTTATGGAATGCAGACATGCAACTTAATGAGAAAGGGTATTATTTTACCATACTTCTTTTTGGATTGTTTTCTGTAATTTCTTTGCAAAAAGCAGTAAGAGATAAATTAGAAAATATTCCAATTACAGATGTTTATTATAGCATAAGTTGGTTTACAACTATCACGTCTATTGTCTTACTTATTATTGGACTTTGGAACGCCGATTTATTTTTAAGTGAAAAAGGGTTTTATGGCATGGCATTTACCTTAAGTTTATTTGCCTCAGTAGCTGTTCAAAAAAATATTAGAGACGTACAATATATCGATAGAAACAACGACGAAGAAAAATAAGGTATTTAAAGAATTAATGGAATTTAGAATTATCAAAGAATTTGTTTTGATGATTGGTTAGGTAATTAACCGTAAACCTCGTGGTTGATAGCTACGGGGTTTTAAATTATAATACGATTTATTGTATATTAGTGCTTTTACGCTTAAAAAAATATGCCATACTGGTTTCATTTCCTTATAGTTATTCTCATTGCTTATGTCGCAATTAGTATTGCATTGTATTATTTACAAGACTATATGTTGTTCAAGCCTGAAAAACTTCCCAAAGATTTTCAGTTCAATTACGATAACCAAGAATTTAAAGAGTATAATCTTGAAACACGTGATGGCGCTGTTATCAATGGCATTCGGTTTTTTCCGAAGGGAGAAAGTAAAGGAGTCGTGTTATATTTAAAAGGAAATTCTAAAAGTATTAAAGGATGGGGAAAATTTGCAGTAGATTTTACCAGACATGGCTATAATGTTTTAATGGTAGATTACAGAGGCTTTGGTAAAAGTACTGGAAGACGAACACAAAAGGCATTAAAAAGAGATTTGCAAGAGGTTTATAATAAAATAAAAGAAATGACTACTGAGGATAGGGTTATTTTATACGGTAGGTCTTTAGGTTCTGGTTTTGCAGCAAAATTAGCATCAATGAATAACCCTAAAATGTTAATATTAGATGCGCCATATTATAGTTTAACAAAGGTTACTGCCAGATATGCCCCGTTTATGCCGCTTTCTATTTTGATAAAATATCCCTTGCCAACTTATAAATGGTTAAAGTATGTAAATTGTCCAATTCACATTATTCATGGCACACATGATAAATTAATTCCGTATAAATCAAGTGTAAAATTATCGCAAGTAAATCCAAAGCTTTCCAAGTTGCATACAGTGATTGGCGGTGGGCATAAAAACTTAAATAACTTCGAATCCTACCATGAAATGATTCATGAAATTCTTAATAGAGTTCCTGAAAATATAGATTTATCAACCACCAGTATTCATGTTAAACACACGTCCAAAATCAATAAAACAAACAATTAGAAACGTTTTAATTGTTTTATTAAGTTTATATATTATGGTTGGAACTTTACTTTATTTTATGCAGGAAAAATTGATGTTTTTTCCAACTGTATTGTCACAAGACTATGATTTTCAGTTTAAACACCCATTTGAAGAATTGTTTTTACAAACAGATGAAACAACTATTATAAATGCAATTCATTTTAAAGTTGAAAAGCCTAAAGGCGTGATTTTGTATTTTCATGGAAACGCTGGCGATCTATCCCGATGGGGAATTATAACCGAATATTTTGTCGAAAAGAATTATGATGTTTTGGTTATGGATTACAGAACCTATGGGAAAAGTAATGGCGTATTGAGTGAAAATGCATTATATAGCGATGCTCAATATTGCTATAATTATTTAAAGCCGCTTTATAATGAAAATGAGATTACAATATACGGCAGGTCTTTGGGTACCGGAATAGCCACTTTTATTGCTTCAAAAAACAACCCGAAACAAATTATTTTAGAAACCCCTTTCTATAGCATAGAAGATGTTGCAAAATCAAGATTCTCGTTGTTTCCTTTAAAAAAGCTAATTAAATATAAACTTCCGACATTTAAGTATATAAATAATACAAATTGTCCTATTTTAATGATTCATGGAACTGAAGATAAAATAGTTCCATTTAATTCTGCCATCAAGCTATATTCCAATTCACCAAAAGCGCGAACCACTTTTGTAAAAATTGAAGGAGGTAGTCATAATAATTTAATAGATTTTGAAACTTTTCACAATCAGATTAGTAAGTTTTTGCCATAAAATCTCTTAAAAAATTAACGTTTGTCACTTTTAATCTTAAAGAAAATATAAAAAATAAGAGAACAGTGTTAAACATTTCTAAATAGGTGTTAACAACTTGATTTAATTGCGTCAATTTGTATTGATAATTAGTTTAACACATAATAATTGTAACATAATCTTACCTGCGAAGGGGGGATAATTATTAGAAGTTAATAAGTTTAGTTTAGTTGGTTAGTTTGTAAAAACCCAGTAATTTTTAATTGCTGGGTTTTTTATTTTAATCGACACTATTTCAGAATCAATAGTTTTTAATTTATTTAAGTTTTTCTTTGAAAAAATCGATGGTTCTGGTCCAAGATAAATTAGCCGCAGCTTCATCAAACCGAGGTGTTGTATTATTATGAAACCCATGATTTACTTCAGGGTAAATATAAGTTATGTATTCTTTGTTATACTTTTTTAAAGCGACTTCAAAAGCAGGCCAACCTTCATTTACTCTTTTGTCTAATTCTGCATAATGAATCATTAAAGGTGCGTTTATTTTTGCTGTTTCTTCGGCGGTAGGTTGGCTACCATAATAAGGAACGGAAGCTGATAATTCAGGAACGCGTACCGCCATCATATTAGAAATCCACCCTCCAAAACAAAAACCAACAACGCCAATTTTGCCATTACAATCTTTATGATCTTTTAGATATTCAAAAGCTGCAATAAAGTCTTCAAGCATTTCGTTTTTATCACGCTTTTGTTGCATTGCCCTTCCTTCGTCATCATTACCAGGATAACCTCCTAAAGGTGTCAGGGCATCGGGAGCTAAAGTGATAAAACCTTCTAATGCAGCGCGTCTTCCAACATCTTCGATATAAGGGTTCAAGCCTCTGTTTTCATGAACAACAATAATTCCAGGGAGCTTGTTGTGTGTTTTTGCAGGTTTTGAAAGTAAGCCACGAATAGAACCGCCTCCTTTAGGTGATTGATAAGTGATATAATCCGATTGTAATCTGGAATCATCTGGTTTTACAACAAGTGAATCTATATAATTAGGCATTACAAAACTAAGTAACGATGGGATGGTAATACCTCCAATGGCATACAAAGACAGTTTTTCAATAAATTGTCTTCTATCAAGTTTGTTATGTGCGTAATCGTCATATAGATCAAAAACGTCTTGGCTTATATCTTCTTTTTTTAGTTTTTTCATTGGAAACATATTTTAACTAAATTAAGAATTCTATTGCAATATTCCTATTCTCAACAGTGAGTGAGACGATTAAGGACGTAAAAATTTATTCAATTTCTATGGTGGACAAATTATAAACAGGAATGCCATCCTCAGTGATTCCTTCAATTTCTATAGCATATTTACTTTGTATATCACTCGTAAAGAAAGATATTTCAGCGGTTTGTTTGTTTTCTGTAAGTTGAATATTAGGTGCCCAGTGTAACGTGGGTCTAATATCTTGTTTAAAAAATTCTTCGCCACTATTAATATGATCAGGAGCATAAAATTCTCGGGCCGTATAAAATCCAATAGCTTGAAAGTCAGTAATTCCTGGTTTACGCTTTACATTTATATTTCTAACAAATGCGCCTGTTTTTGAGTGTATTGCAATGACGCCATTTCCAGCGTTACTAAAAGTTGCCGCATCAGCCCCTTTTAAAACATCAATAAATTCTATTTGACTTCCTCTTAAACTAGAAATATCTTCTAGTTGAACTTGCATTCCATCAAGATAAATTTTAGGAATTCCACCATTCCTTATAGAAATAGAATCGTTAAAGGCCATTACACCAGGAAGCCGGTTTAATAAATCGAAAACGGATAATGACTCTGAATTAGGAATATCATTAAGGTCTAATCTATTCGATGGAAAACCATAATCTGTTCGGTCATTTAATAATTTGTTTCGTTTATCCTTGTCTGATGTATTTTTTGCAGTAATAATAACCTCGTCTAGAATTCGGGCAGATTCTAAAAATTCAGCATCAATTTTTGAAATAGTTTGCGATTGTTTTAAGAAGTTATTGACTTTTATTTGGTCGTCAATTGAAGGCATTAGCACATTTTTTCGATCAATTTTTGGGCTGCTACTAAAGTTTTCAATCAAATCAATTTCAACGAATCTGTTTTTTCGATCGTCATCAGAATTAAAATCCTTTAATCGTGCTTCAATAAGTGTAGGAATTGAATCTGAAAAAACATAAGGTCCGAATTTAAACATGCCATTAGCATCACTTTGCTTTAGTTCCTGATAGGGGACGCCTCCCATAAAAGTCAGTCTTGTTGCTGCCGAAATTTGATTTCCTGTTTCTTTCAAGATTGAAGTGCGCCCAGAAATATAAATACCTTTTTCTATGTTAAACTGGTTATTTATTGGTCTATTATTGTATAAAATGTCGTTCCATGTAAATCTGCTCCAGCCATGTGTTAGCATTACTAAATCCAACATATACCTTCGTTTCGGATCGTTTTCTTTTTCAAAAAAATAGCCAGGACTTTCAATATAGCCTCTTAAATCAGAATTCAATAACAAGTATGTTTTTATGTTTTCTGAGTTTGTGTTTTTACCAACAACATTTAAATCTGTAACCGCCATTGATAAATTTCCAAAAACGGGATTGCCAATTTTGTCTTTAAGATTAATTTGTAGGGTTACTTTGTCTCGAGTTTTATAATCGTCTTTGCTTTTACTAACGTTTATACTTACTTTGTTGTTTGGGTTATCTATAAACACTAATCTTTCACAAACAGGATTGCCATCATTGTTAAATAAAGTAACATTAGCAACGCCGTCTTGTAGGTCGTTTGTACTTAGTTTAATCGAGTAAGTATTTATATTTTGAGTTTCTAATTTTTCAAAAATTATTTTTCCTCGTTGGTGAGCTATTAAAAATGAATTTTTTAAACCTATTTCGTTATTTGCGGTCACTTTTAAAATAATTTGATTCCCATTATTTGCAAGGCTTAAATTGTAACCTTTAGGTAATGCTTTCGGTAACGGAATTTGAACTTCCTGGCCGTTTATAAATATACTGGCATAATAAGTTTTATTGGCTTCGGTTACAATGTTTACAAGCCCTAATCCAAATTCTTGAGTTTTAAAAGTACTCACTAATTCATTGTCTGAATTTTTAATAACACCTTCAATAGCTATATTTCTATTTTGTTTGTCTTTAATTTTAATCGCAACTTTACAAGGAATTCCGTTTACAATATAGCCTCCTTCCGGATAAAAGTATATTTCTGGAAGCGTTGTTTTACGTTCGTCGAAATCCGTTTTATTATTCTCATTTAGATTTGAAATGAGTTGATTTTCTGTGTCATTGATTTCTATATTGAAAATAGAGATTTCTTTTTTAAAAATAAAACCAGAATCACTATTTCGCATATAGTTACTGTAAGCCCGAATTAAATATTTACCGGGTTTCCATTCTTTTTTAATTTCAAAATCTCCAGCGACACTTATATTGTTTGTATAAAGCTGTTTTTTTGAAAGAATACTATCGTTTTTATTGATTAATTCTACATAAATGATATGGCTTTTATCAGTTTTTTTATGATTGATACCATTAACTAAATAGACAGTATACCAAATATTTTCACCTGTAACATAATATGGCTTATCTGTTTGAATATATACTTTTTCTGGATAATTATTGGCGTAAGCATTTAGTTTTTCAAAAACCAACTCTCTGAAATTATTAAGGAGCGAAAAAGACAAAAACGTAACAATAATAAAACTGGCAGCAATTTTTTTAATCATTTTTTTTAATCAATAATTATTTTTTACAAATCTATATATAACTAGAAAACGGATAGTATTAGCGTCATTTAAATGAGAATTTTTTGAGATTACATTTTAGATAAAGCCACTTTAGTTTAATGGATTAGACAACTTTAATTGTTATTAGTTTAATTGGGTTTTTCAATTTGTACTAAAAATAAAAGGAACCACATCACGCAGTTCCTTTATTGGTATATCTATTCATTAAATTTAACCTCCTAAGGCTACCAGTAAGAGTACTGCCGCTAAACCTGCTATTACGTATACTGTAATTACACCAATTCCAACTATTTTTAAAGCAGACGATTTTCCTTTATTATATAAATGAATTTCGTTTACTAAATCTTCAGTTAGCAAAATTTTTACATTTTTATCTGATGGGTTTTGGTTTACTATTTTTTCTAAATACTCTTGTTTTGATTTAGAAGTGACCCTTTTACCTATTCCATATAATTGATTGCCTTCTTCAATTAGTTTTTCAAATTTATAATTTGAATTTGAAACGGATTTAACTTTTACTCTTCCTGCAAAAAGTAATGCGTCTTCTTTAGTTGCAGTTTTTGCATCGTATATTTTACAGCTATTAAATAAAATGAAACATAGAAGTAAAATGGTTGTTGGTTTTTTCATAATAGTTTTGAAAATTGGTTAAATGGTTGGTTTAATATTTTAAGAATATCTAATATAATCTTTTTTATTTATAGGGAACAAAAAAAAGAGAACCATAAAGTGATTCTCTTATTAAGATATATTGTTTCGCTTTCGCGATAATATTATTAAACCATTTCTACAATTAAATCATCATCCGTCTTTGTAACGCTTGCTAATTTGTGCTTTGTTAAACCTTTAATGCCTTTGTCCCAGGCTTTGTTGCTTAAACCAGATTGCGATTTCAGGTCGTTTAACGACATGCTTTTTTGTAATTTTAAAATTTCAAAAATCGCTTTTTCAGAGTCACTTAAATCTACTGTTTTTTTCTCCGGACGCATTTGCGGAAAGAACAATACTTCTTGTATAGATTGATTGTTAGTTAAAAACATAATTAATCTATCCATGCCAATTCCCATACCAGATGTTGGTGGCATTCCGTATTCTAAAGCACGTAAAAAATCGTAATCAATGGTGCCAGTAGCTTCGTCGTCACCTTTTTTCGCTAATTCCATTTGATGTTCAAAACGCTCACGTTGGTCTATCGGATCGTTTAATTCAGAATAAGCATTCGCTACTTCTTTACCGCAAACCATTAATTCGAAACGCTCTGTTAATTCAGGATTTTCTCTGTGTTCCTTGCATAACGGACTCATCTCTTTCGGGTAGTCTGTAATATAGGTTGGCTGAATGTAGTTACCCTCACACTTTTCGCCAAAAATTTCATCAATCAGCTTGCCTTTACCCATGGTTTCGTCTACTTCAACCCCCATGTTTTTTGCGGCAGTTCTAATGGCATCTTCGGATTTTCCAGTGATATCAAAACCCGTAAACTGTTTTATAGAATCGGCCATGGTAATTCTGGCATAAGGCGCTTTAAAATCTATTTCGTGTTTGCCAAAAGTTGCTTTAGTAGTTCCATTTACAGCCATCGCACAATGTTCGAGCAATCGTTCACAGAATTCCATCATCCAGTTATAGTCCTTATAAGCTACATAAATTTCCATAGCGGTAAACTCTGGGTTATGGGTTCGATCCATACCTTCGTTTCTAAAGTTTTTAGAAAACTCATAAACGCCATCGAAACCTCCAACAATCAATCGTTTTAAATACAATTCGTTGGCAATTCGCAAGTATAATGGAATATCTAAGGCATTGTGATGCGTAGCAAACGGACGTGCCGCAGCGCCACCAGGAATAGGCTGTAAAACTGGTGTTTCTACTTCAAAATAACCAGCATCGTTAAAAAACTGACGCATGGCATTAAATAATTTAGTGCGCTTTACAAATATATTCTTCACCTGTGGGTTTACCACTAAATCGGCATAGCGTTGTCTATAACGCTGTTCAGGGTCAGTAAAAGCATCAAACACAACACCATCCTTTTCCTTTGGTAAAGGCAGCGGTTTTAAGGCTTTACTTAATAATGTGAAGTCTTTTACGCGTACACTGTTTTCACCTACTTGAGTGGTAAACAATTCACCTTCTATACCAACAAAATCGCCAAAATCTAAAAGCTTTTTAAAAATATCGTTGTATTTTACTTTGTCATCACCAGGGCAAATTTCATCACGGTTAAAATATACCTGTATCTTTCCATCTGAATCCTGTAAATCGGCAAAACTGGCTTTTCCTTGCACTTTTATCATCATTAACCTTCCCGCAATTACGACCTTTTTGCCTACCTCAAACTGCGCTTTAATTTGTTTTGATGTATGAGTTACCGGATATAATTCGGCCGGATACGGATTGACACCTAATTCGCGTAGTTTGATAAGTTTTTCTCTTCTTACTAATTCTTGTTCAGAAAGCTGCATTTTTTATTTTTTAGAACTGCAAAATTAAACTATTTAAAAAAATTGAAAAGCTTCTTTTCGATTATTCTTTGTAATTCGCAAAAAATCTAATTGTCTGTATGATAATAGTCATAAAAATTCTTATCAAAACCGCTTACTTTTCCATGATTATAATTATAGATATTTCTATAATTTTTATTAAATGAATCAGTATAATTTTTTAAAAAAAAATATAAAGATGAGACATCTTATTTTAAGTACAATGGCATTTTTGATTGTTAACTTTTTTTCTTTCTCCCAAAATTTATCGCCTTATATAAAGGTTAGCGAAACTTCTAAATCTATTCAAGAGGTAACAAAGGATGTTATCCAAACATTAAAGGATAATGATTTCACTGTATTAGGATCATATAATCCTTCTAACAAAAGCTCATTGGCTGTTGTTGCTTTTACACGAAACGACCTTAAAAACACTGTAGTAAAAGTGGCGGATAGAGGAGCATTGGCAGCTGTAATGAAAGTTGGTTTGGTGGAAAAAAACGGAAAAGTAATAATATCTTACACCAATCCGGATTATTTATTACGGGCTTATTTGCCTAAAAATTATAATACTTATAAAAGCACGTTTACTGCATTTTCTGACGATTTGAAAACAGCATTATCTTCTCTTGGAAACGATTTCAGTCCTTTTGGAGGGAGCGTTCAAGCAGATAAATTAGCAAGTTATCATTATAAAATAATGATGCCTTATTTTTCAGATCCTGTAGAGTTAAATGAATTTTCTTCTTTTGAAGAAGGTTTAAAAACAATTACCAAAAATCTTGAAAATAAAAAAGGAAGTACCTTAATGGTATATAAGTTGGTTTACAACAATTCTAAAGTGGCCGTTTTTGGTGTTGGATTGCAAAGTAAAGAAGATGGTGAATCTTATTTTTTACCAAAAATAGGAGAAGATCATGTTGCTGCATTGCCATATGAAATTATATTGCAAGGTAACAAAGCGACTATGCTACATGGAAAATACAGAATTGCTTTGAGTTGGCCAGAACTTACTATGGGAACCTTTATGAAAATTATGAGCACTCCGGGAGATATAGAAGATACCCTTGAGGCTTTATGTAAATAATTTTTTGATAACTTTTAAATATGACGCTGTAACAATATTCTTGTTATAGCGTCATATTTATGTATAAGAATTAATTTATACTATAATTTTTTAAATATGAGTTTTTGGAGAGTGCTACTTTCTATTATTTGTCCACCATTAGCGGTTATCGATAAAGGCTGTGGTTCAATTTTTATTGTCTTTCTATTATGGCTTTGCGGATGGGTTCCTGGAGTTATTGCAGCATTGGTTATTTTAAATAATCCTAAGAGTTAAAAATATAAAATTATTGTAATTTTGCATTCTATGAATAAGCAAATAGAACTGCAGGATTTAGATTTAAAAGACTACAAACAAACCTGGGATTATCAAGAGCAGTTGTTTAAAGGTATCGTTGATACTAAAATAAAAAACCGAAAAGAAGAGACCCAATTAAAAACCAGCAATTATTTTTTATTTGTAGAGCATCCACATGTGTATACATTGGGTAAAAGTGGCGATTTGTCTAACCTGCTTTTAAGCGAAGAGCAACTCACCGAAAAAGGAGCAACTTTTTATAAAATAAATCGAGGAGGTGATATAACGTATCATGGACCCGGGCAAATAGTTGGGTATCCTATATTAGATTTAGAAAACTTTTTTACCGACATACACAAGTACCTTCGCTTTTTAGAAGAAATGATAATTCTTACGCTTGCCGAATATGGCTTAAAAGCCGAAAGAAGCCCTGGTGAAACCGGTGTGTGGTTAGGTGTAGGTACCCCATTTGCTCGTAAAATTTGTGCCTTGGGCGTGCGTGCAAGCCGATGGGTAACTATGCATGGTTTTGCTCTTAACGTAAATGCCAATTTAGGGTATTTTGATAATATTATACCTTGCGGAATCCGTGGTAAAGCGGTCACTTCATTGCATGTTGAACTAGGCGTTAAAGAAGTTTCGATGGCAGAAGTAAAAGAAAAATTGCTAAAGCATTTCTCAAAACTTTTTGAAGCTGAGTTTTTTAGTAGTTAGTGATTTTATAAATTTTAATTTATATAACTATCAAATAAGGTAATCACTTTAAGTTTTTCTATAAATGATTCTAAATTTTCTAATTGACTTTTTCTAATGGTCACCTTTTTCTCTGTGTTAGGCAGCATGTCAAAATAGTTGTCCGAAAAATTATTTTCAGAATCTGCAGTTAAATAAACATCTTTCGCCAGTTTTTGGGTTTTTAAGATTATCTCAAATTCATCAAAATTTTCATTAACCGTTAATGTTAAACCTGGATTTGTTAATTTCAGTTCCTTATAAGGTGATAAATAAAATAGATTTTCTGAAATAATGCTATTGTTCTCGTTATTTAATAATTCTGCGTGAAGTACTGCATTGTTAGCATTTGAAACATTTAAAATGTCATTTTTTAATAAGTCAATATATTTATTAGATTTATTTGCTTCAACCGTAATAAGTTCTTCCCATTGTTTTAAAAGATT
>Ga0208305_10000276_pt1 | contig 29305 bp, 17 predicted proteins | sample ColrivemetaGS741_FD_187605 | JGI IMG/M metagenome (GOLD analysis project Ga0208305, IMG submission 187605) | Estuarine microbial communities from the Columbia River estuary - Flood tide ETM metaG S.741 (SPAdes) (version 2) | ecosystem: Environmental > Aquatic > Marine > Intertidal zone >... | reverse complement strand
AGATTTGTAACTTTTAGATTTGTATATACTATATAAATATTCTGAAATAAGTCCAAAATAAATGATTTTATATATTTCAAATATCCATATTTATTAATAAATAATTTTTCAACACAAATTGCTATTTTTTTAGTTTATTAAAAAAGCGAGTGGAAATAGCCTGACCTGAAAGGGAACGCCCAACTATTTTTTATACCAACCTGAATACTTAACGTAGTTATTTGCAATACGATCTATTTCACCTGAAATTAACTCCTGACTTATATCTTTAACCTTTTTAGCTGGAACACCCGCATAAATAGTACCAGATTCAACATGTGTGCCTTGTGTAAGAACTGCACCTGCAGCAATAATTGAATTGCTTTCCACAACACAATCATCCATTACAATGGAGCCCATTCCAATTAAAACATTGTCGTGAATTGTGCAACCATGAACCATTGCATTGTGACCAATTGATACATTATTACCAATGTTTGTAGGGTATTTTTGATAGGTTGCATGTATTACAGCGCCATCTTGAACATTTACTTTATTACCCATTTTAATATAATGAACATCTCCCCTAATTACAGCATTATACCAAATACTACATTGGTTTCCCATAGATACTTCACCAATAATTACTGCGTTTTCTGCAATAAAGCAATCGTCTCCAAATTGTGGTTTGTTACCGTTTAACTCTTTTATTATCATATTGTTTTTTTATTCTGAAAATTATAAAATAAGTAAATGATCCTGAATTAAAAAGATGCATTAATATTTGGGCACCCTCCTCTTTTTGGTGGTCTACATCCAAAATTATATCCTAATGTAATTTGATGATAACCTGCATCATCAAATAATATTTCACCAGATTGTTTTGTGTAGGTATAAGAAACCATAAACTTATTGTAGTTCACACCAACTATTGGTGTTAAATAATTTAATTCTTCTGTTTCAGCATTATCAAACCCTTTTCTGTATGAAAAAGCAGCCCAAATTTGTGCGTCTTGCACATCTTTGTATATTTTAAAATTAAAATCGACAAACTTTTCACCAGTTCTTTCAATGGTTTGAGCCATTATTGAAGGTTCTAGTTGAAAATTTCTTCCTTCTCCATAATAATAACCAAGTGTTACTAAATACCTTCTTAAATTTAGTGATTCATAACGGTCATTATATAAATTACGTGCACTTAATAAAATGTTTTTTGCTGTAAAATAAGAGAAAAATCCATTTTTGTGATATGCCATACTAAAATCTGCATTAAAATAGCTTTCACTCTGAACAATCTGTGAAATTACAGGATCAGGAATTACAAAATTACTTTCATCAACATTATTATTTACTACCATTAATGACAAACCAAATGAAACTTGATCTACTTCTTCTTGCCTTCCTAAACCAATGTGATAAGCAAAAGTCCCTTGAACTCCTTGTTGTGAATGATACCCATTTTTATCATTAAATACAATAACTCCAACACCTATATTATCATCTAACCTTGTATGTGCACTTATTGTTTGTAAAGAAGGTGCATCCTCTACTCCTGCCCACTGACTTCTGGCTGTTAACCTCAACTTTGCGCAATTTCCAATTCCAGCTGCTGAAGGATGGACTAAAAACACATTGTCCGACAAATAATCTGAATAAATAGGTAAAGTTTCTTGTGCTTGTAAAAAGTTTTGAACTACAAAAAGTAGTGAAATAAAAAAGATTTTAACTAATTTCATTCTTTAATAATAAAGTTTCAAATATAAATAAATATTATTGCTTTAACGTATTAACCTTTTGATAAATTATCTTTTAACCAATAAAAACAAAGTCTAAATTGAATTTCTTCGTTTTTATCATCAACTATTTTCAATTTTTATTAAAAAGAAAAATTTTAGCCTGACTTTTTCCTTAATTATACTTTAACTATAGCATCTATTTTAAGTACTAAATCTAACCCTAGTAAAAAAATTAGAGATCCTTCAATTTATAAAAAAATCTTTCCTAAATTTGTCTGTAACTTTTATTACAATAGCGTTTGTTTTAAATTTTTTATTTCAAACAGAAATTAACCTTAAAAACTGTATTAAAGAATGTTACATAAGAATTTAATTAATTCTTATATTAGGAAAATTAATATTAAAATAAACTAGTTAAAAATGAAAAAAGTAGTAATATCTCTTTTAATGGTAATTTGTTTTGTTGGATTGTCAAATGCTCAACAAAACGACGTTGTAAAAGAAGTTGTTAAAAAAGAAGTTTCTAAGGAAGCTAAAGTTTGTAAACCTGATTGTAAAAAAGCTTGTTGTACAGACAAAAAAGAAGAAGCTAAAAAAGAATGTGCAGCTGACAGCAAAAAAGCTTGTTGTAAGGACAAAAAAGAAGAAGCTAAAAAAGAATGCGCAGCTGATAGCAAAAAAGCTTGTTGTAAGGATAAAAAAGAAGAAGCCAAAAAAGAATGTGCAGCTGAAAGTAAAAAAGCCTGTTGCAAAGACAAAAAAGAAGGTTTAGAAAAAGGTAAAGAAACTGCTGAAGCTTCATTTTCTTGCCCTATGAAATGTGAAGGTGATAAAACTTATGCTGAAGAAGGAAGCTGCCCTAAATGTAAAATGGACTTAAAATAAGCCTAAAAATTAATTAATAAATAACAGTTATAAAAAAGAGGCTATCTAAAAGTATATTTTCCGTCAACCTGAAATTGATTCAGGTTCTCACGATGATTGATAATCAAAATGATAAGATTCTGAATTAAATTCAGAATGACGACTTTAAATACTTTTTAGACAGCCTCTTTTTATGATTTATTATCTGATTAAACTAAAATGACCTTTATATTCTCTTGTAATTCCATTGTTATCAGTAATTTGAGCTAAGTACCAATAATCAGAAGAATTTACTTTTTTGTTGTTATAAAACCCATCCCACCCTATTTGATTTGCGCTGAAATTAGTAAGCATTTTTCCATATCTGTCAAAAATATAAATACTTGATTCTGGGAAAATAGAAGGATTTACTCCTAACACATTCCAAGTATCATTTTTCCCATCTTCATTTGGAGTAAAGAAATTTGGAAATCCAAATACATAAATCTTTACTTGAGCAATTCCACAATTATTTTTTTCACGAACAAATACAGTATGTTCTCCAGGTAAAACTTGTGTAAAAATTGCTCCATCTTGATAAGGCCCAAGGATATTATCCAACGTAAATTCATAATCTCCAATTCCTAAGTTTTGATTCGCTGTATTAATAGATACCGAATTATTACTTGAATTATCATTTATTTGAATGTCTTCAGCAGAAATATCTGCAATATTAGATTCCGTTATTGTAATTGTTTTTGGGAAAGATTTACATCCTAAATTTGAAGTTGCAATAACTGTATAAGTTCCTGCCTCAAACAATTGAGCGTTTGTTTGCTGACTAATAATCAACCCGTTAGGATCAATCCACTCATATGTATATAAACCTTTTGAATTGTATATAGCTTCAATTAATGGCGCATTATTTAAACAAACAACTCCCGTCTCATTCAGTTCAAATTCTGGTCTAGGATTAACTACTAACTGAATTACAGGTGCAACACCAAAACAGCCACCATCAACTGCACTTTCAACGCGTACCCAAATAGTTTCATTAAATGGAACTTCACTAAAATAGGATGTAGTTTGATTTATTGTGTTTGATTCTGAAATAGCATCTAACTGATTTCTAAAATAGGAAACTCTCAAATTTTGACTTGGTAAAAACAATGAAATTATTTCTGAAGTTGTTTGAGCCAAATCAAAAACATGCAAACCATCAATTACATTGTCATCATCACATTCTGTTAGAACTCGTAAATAATTAGCTGGAAAGGATGTTACTGATACAGATAAATTTACCGGTACAATTCTATAACATCCATTTGCAGATTGAACTCTTCCATAAACTGTTGAAGCTGTATTATTTGAAAAAGGGTATTTATTTTGAACATTGATTCCTGAAGCTGCGTCCGAAGGTAATAAATGATAGGAAACTATTAAATTAGGATTTCCTAAAGATAAAAACGTGTCTGCTTCAGCTAAATTAAAATCTATAATTCCATCTGGATTTCCATCTTCATCACATTGCTTAAAATCAAAAGAACCAATTAATGCACTTGGTAAAGGCTCAACTTTAATATTAAATGAAGTTTCTGCAAAACAAGAAACATTATTTGGATTTGTATTTGTAACACGTACATAAATAGTTTGACCACCAACAACTGTATTTGGAAAATTTAAAGGATTTGATATTTGATTTAAATAACCAGGATCCTGAAAATAGGTAATATTAAAAACAAATGGCGATTGGTTATTCAGTATTGCTGAAGCTCTTTCAGTTAAATTAAATTGATAGAAACCATTTGTATCACTTCCATCGGTTAAATCATCACAATATGTTAAATCAGGAATCTCCGATGGTATTGGTGGAAAAGCTGAATCAAACACCTGTAAGGTAAAACTTGTTGTAGCATAACAAGTTGAAGATGCTATATTTTGAATTCGAGCATAAATAGTTTCAATAGCATAAGGAGTTGTATTGATATAAGGTTTAGGTAAAATATTCAGATTATTATCAGCATCTACCTGAGTAGCAAAATAATTTATAACGAAAGTTGCAGGGTTTTGTGAAGCTAATATTTCTGAATCTTTGGAAGCGTTAAAATCGAATTCATAACGACCATCATTATTATCATCACATTGTTGAATATTTGTTGGTAAATTTGCAGTTGCAGAAGCTAAAACTTCAATATCAAATGAAGTAAGTGCATAGCAATTTGAACCTCCACTTGGTTCAACTCTAACCCAAATTGTACGTGTAATACTTGAATAAGTTGCTGTATTTACAATCCAACCCTTATAATCATTTGCATTAGCTTCATCTGCATAGTAAGTTATAACTTGGCCGGTTTGTCCTGCTAATACGATAGGTGTTTGTTGGTCTAAGTTAAAAATATAAGACCCATCATTATTATCATCACATTCTTTTAAATTTGGTGGTTTTGTGGCTAAAGGCGGTTTGGCTACTATTAACTGAAAAGAAACTATATCATAGCAATTGGAGTTTCCTGCATTTGCAATCCTTGCCCAAATTGTTGTACCTGCAGATGAATATGGGCTAGTAAGCGGAGATGCTCCAGCCTTAGCGAAAGTTTGAGATTGATGATAGGTTACGCTCATCCCAACTTGTCCATTTGTAATTGCAGAAGTTTGAAAATTCAAATCAAATTTTTCAACTCCATCATTATCTGTATCACAAAGTACCATGTTGTTTGCTGAACCTGCTGTGGGTATAGTGTGAATGGTTACTACAATATCATCTTCTTTAACTACACCTGTAACAGTGTCCGTAACTTCAATTTTGTAGTTTCCTGTTGTATTTACTAAAAGAGTTGGTGCTGTCTCAGCTGGTAAAATAGGCTCAAATACACCTGAAACATTGTTAAATTTAGACCATTTATAAGTTACTGTTGATCCAAAAGTTGTAGCATTTAATATAGTGCTTTGTCCTGAACATAAATTTCTGTCTGGCCCTAAATTAACCAAAATAGAACAATCTAAAGGATCCGTATTATTATCAATTACTGCTCCTTTCCATTCAATAGAGAAACCTGCATTATTTCCTGCATATTGATTTATTAACACTACATATTCTTCTCCGCCAATTACATTCATCCAAGAATCATACGCAGCCGTTTGAGTCCCATTTACAGGGTCTATTCCAACACCTGTATAACCAGTGGTAGAAACCTTACTGTAATTACATTTTACAGGATCACCCAAAGCTCCACAAGTTGGATTAGGGCCATATACAGCAAAATCCCAATCTTCACTAAGTACATTTGGTTTCACATTAAAACCAAACTCACCACTTTCAGCTAATTTTACACGGAACCAAAATGAATTTGTTTCAATTGTGTTAACATTTAAACCGTTTTTTAAACAGCCTGAAACAACTCGACCATTAAAATCATCAAATCCAAAACCATTAACAACACCACCCGAATTTGCATCAGAACATAATGGAAGTGCAGTTGAACAATCTGATTGCCCGAAACTATTTAAAACGACAAGATTTAAGCAAATGAATAACTTTAAATAATGCTTCTTCATAAAATAACTTTTGGAGTTGAATAGTATTAACATTCTAAAATAAATGTATTTACACGTCTAAAATAACTATTAATTCTTAAAAAAAGTATTTTTGATGCTGATTTTTAAGTATTTGAATTGTAATTTAGTATTTAAAAGTTCTTAGTTATAATTTTCAAAATAAAATTTTAGTTATAAAAAAGCGGCATTTTGAATTAATTCAAAATGCCGCTTTTTTAATATATTGAAAGTTGCCTAAATATTTTTAGCCAGCCAATTTCCTACTTCACTTGTTTTATACGCATTATTTTTACCTGCTAAATCTTCAGTTACAATTCCCTCTGCTAACGATTTATTTACAACATTTTTAATTGCTTCAGCTTCTTCTGTCAAACCAAAAGCCATTTCAAACATCATTGCAGCAGATAACACTGTTGCTAATGGATTTGCAATATCCAATCCTGTAGCTTGTGGATACGAACCGTGAATTGGCTCAAATAATTGATTCTCTGTTCCAACAGAAGCACTTGGCATTAAGCCCATAGAACCTGAAATTACGGACGCCTCATCGGTTAAAATATCTCCAAATAAATTTTCTGTAATTAACACATCGTAACTATTTGGCCATTGAACTAAACGCATTGCAACTGCATCAACAAATTCATACGAAACTGTTACTTCTGGATAGTCCTTTTCCATTGCTTGTACAGTTTCTCTCCATAAACGTGACGTTTCTAAAACGTTTGCCTTATCAACACAACATAATTTTTTTGAACGCGTCATTGCTAATTCAAAACCTTTTTTAGCCAAACGTTGAACTTCTACACGTGTGTAAACACAGTTATCAAAAGCAGTTTCACCACCATCTCTTCTTCCTTTTTCTCCAAAATAAATTCCACCTGTTAACTCTCTTAAGAAAACTAAATCAGTTCCTTCAATACGCTCTCTTTTTAACGGAGAATTATCTATTAATGAAGGAAATGTAAATGTAGGGCGCACATTGGCAAATAAGCCTAATTTTTTACGCATTTTTAACAAACCTTGCTCCGGACGAACTTTTGCAGAAGGATCATTATCATATTTTGGGTGACCAATTGCGCCAAATAACACAGCATCAGCATTTAAACAAATTTCGTGAGTTTCATCTGGATAAGGTTCACCACAAGCATCAATAGCTGCAGCACCTGTTAAAGCAGGTATCCAATTAATTTCATGATTAAACTTTGTAGCAACAGCATCACAAACTTTTACTGCTTGATTAATTACTTCAGGACCAATTCCGTCTCCTGCTAAAAGTGCGATATTCAATTTCATATTCTTATTTTATATATTTAACATTCTTTGAGTAGCTTTAATTGCAGATACCGTTTGATCTGAATCTAAACCTCTTGTTATAAATCTTTTATTATTGTTTTCCCAGGTTATAATAGTTTCACATAAAGCATCTGATGTACTTCCTGGAGGTATTCTAACAGCATAATCCACTAACTTTGGCAATGCTATTTTCTTCTTTTTATACAACTTTTTTAAAGCATTCATAAACGCATCAAACTGACCATCTCCTTGTGCATGCTCCTGGTATAAATCACCATCAATTTTCACCAAAACGGTTGTTGAAGGCTTTAATCCTTTAGAATGTGTAAGCACATATGATTCAATTGTAATTCGTTCTTGATATAAATTACTATTCAACACATCAGAAATAATATAAGGTAAATCCTCTTTAGTTACCACTTCTTTTTTATCTCCTAATTCAATTATTCGTTGTGTAACTTTTATTAAATCTTCATTATTTAAAGTTAAACCAAGTTCTTGTAAATTTTTTTCAATATTTGCCTTTCCTGAAGTTTTCCCTAATGCGTATTTACGTTTTCTCCCAAAACGTTCAGGCATTAAATCATTGAAATATAAGTTATTTTTATTATCTCCATCCGCATGAATACCTGCAGTTTGCGTAAAAACATTGTCTCCAACAATGGGTTTGTTTGAAGGTATTCTTACACCTGAAAAAGTTTCTATTAACTTACTAACCGTATACAACGAAGATTCTTTTACTGAAATTTCAACTTCATTTTTATAAAAATCATTTATTACTGCAACAACACTAGCTAATGGCGCATTTCCTGCTCTTTCGCCCATTCCATTTACAGTTAAATGCAATCCGTGAGCACCGGCATTTATAGATTCCATTACATTTGCAACACTTAAATCGTAATCATTATGAGCGTGAAAATCGAAATGAATTTTTGGATATCTTTTTGTTGTTTTTGAGAAAAATTCTTTTGTTTCTGCCGGAGTTAAAACGCCTAAAGTATCAGGTAATAAAATTCTTGCAACAGGCTGGGTAACTAAAAAATCTAAATATTGAAAAACATAATCTGGAGAATTTCGCATTCCATTACTCCAATCTTCCAAATACACATTTGTAGTAATTCCTTCTTTTTGCGCTAATTCAATAACTTGTTTTATTTCAGAAAAATGTTGTTCTGGTGTTTTTTTAAGTTGATGTGTTAAATGATTTAATGAACCTTTGGTTAATAAATTTTGAACTTTTGCACCAGCGTCTTTCATCCATTTTATAGACTGACCACCATCAACAAAAGTCAACATTTCAATTTTGTTTATACAACCATTTTTAGTAGCCCAATCCGTAATATTTTTAACAGCTTGAAATTCACCTTCAGAAACTCTTGCAGATGCAACTTCAATTCTATCAATATGCAATTCTTTAATTAAAAGTTTTGCAATTGTTAATTTTTCTGCGGATGAAAATGATACTCCTGATGTTTGCTCACCATCACGAAGTGTCGTATCCATTATTTCAATTTTCCTTATTTTCATTTTAGTAATAGCTTCTTTTGTTGAAAATTTTAAGATGAAAAAGCGTTTCTTATTTTGAAACGCTTTTTAAAAATTTATGTTTAAAAAATTCATAAATACTAAAAAGGTCTTTTTTTAGCAAATTCTTGAATTTCATTTTTCATTTTTGTCAAATAATCAATATCATCAAACCCATTGATCATATTTTGTTTTTTGTAATCATTTATTTCAAACGATTCTTGTTCCCCAGTTGCTAACAATGTAATTGTTTGTTTTGGTAAGTTAATTTCCAATTCTGTTTCAGGGTTTACTTCAATTGCTTTATATATTTTGTCTAAAAATTCAGCACTAACCTGTACGGGAAGCACTCCAATATTTAAACAATTTCCTCTAAAGATATCTGCAAAAAAACTAGAAACTACACATCTAAAACCATAATCATAAACCGCCCAAGCCGCGTGTTCTCTAGATGAACCTGAACCAAAGTTTTTTCCTCCAACTAATATTTTTCCTTTATAAATTGGATTATTTAATATAAATTGTTCTTTTGGTGAATTATCTGAATTATATCTCCAGTCTCTAAATAGATTATCACCAAATCCCTTACGTTCTGTAGCTTTTAAAAAACGCGCTGGAATAATTTGATCTGTATCAACATTTTCAATTGGTAATGGAACTGCAGTACTTTTTAATATTTGAAATTTATCGTAAGCCATTATTTGTGTTTTAAGTTGAAAGTTCTAAGGTTTTAAAGTTACCCCTTCGACAAGCTCAGGGTGACAAGTTGTTATATTAAATTTCCTACACTAAAAACTTTCAATTGTTAATTTTGAATTTTTAATTATAGTAACGTTCTTGGGTCAGTTACAACTCCAGTAACCGCAGTAGCTGCAGCAACAAGGGGGCTTGCTAACAAAGTTCTTGACCCTGGCCCTTGACGACCTTCAAAGTTTCTGTTAGAAGTGCTAACTGCAACTTTCCCCGCAGGAACTTTATCATCATTCATTGCTAAACACGCTGAACATCCTGGCTCACGCAATACAAAACCAGCTTCATTAAAAATTTCTAATAATCCTTCTTCTTTAATTGCTGCTTCCACCACGTGTGATCCAGGAACTAACCAAGCTGTAATATTTTCTGCCTTTTTTCTACCTTTTACAATAGAAGCAAATGCTCTAAAATCTTCAATTCTACCATTTGTACAACTTCCAATAAACACATAATCTACGGGCTTTCCAATCATTGCATCTCCTTCAACAAAGCCCATATAGTCTAATGATTTTTTATATGTAGCAACTCCACCTTCAACATCTTCTGCTCTTGGAATACTTTTTGAGATTCCTGTTCCCATTCCTGGGTTTGTTCCATAAGTAATCATTGGTTCAATTTCATTTCCATTGAAAGTTAATTCTTTATCAAAAACTGCATCAGAATCAGTTGATAATGTCTCCCAATACTTCATAGCTTTATCCCAAGCTGCTCCTTTAGGAGTATATAAACGATCTTTAATGTATTCAAAAGTTTTTTCATCAGGCGCAATAATTCCTCCGCGAGCCCCCATTTCAATACTTAAATTACAAACAGTCATACGGCCTTCCATAGTCATTTGCTTAAATACATCACCTGCATATTCAACAAAATATCCAGTTGCACCAGAAGTTGTTAATTTAGAAATTATAAATAAAGCAACATCTTTTGGTGTTACTCCAAAACCAAGTTCCCCAATAATATTAATTCGCATTTTCTTTGGTTTTGGCTGCATAATACACTGAGAAGAAAGAACCATTTCAACTTCAGAAGTACCAATACCAAATGCAATTGCCCCAAAAGCACCATGAGTAGATGTATGAGAATCTCCACAAACAATGGTTGCTCCAGGTAATGTAATTCCATTTTCCGGACCAACAACATGGACAATTCCATTTTTTTGATGACCTAAGCCCCAATGAGTAATTCCCCATTTTGCTGAATTTTCCTCTAATGCCTTTAATTGATTTGCTGATAAAGGATCTTCAACCGGTAAATGCTGATTGATAGTTGGCGTATTATGATCGGCTGTTGCAAAAGTTCTTTCTGAAAATAATACTGAATTATTTCTGCTTTTCAACCCTAAAAAAGCAACCGGACTTGTAACTTCATGTATCAAATGTCTATCAATAAATAAAACATCTGGTCCATCTTTAATTTCTCTAACCACATGCGAATCCCATACTTTGTCAAATAATGTAGTACTCATTTATATATTTTTAATTGTATTTATTATTTTAATTGATTTATTAAAAACCGTTGCAAATTTAAAAAAAGCTATAAAGATGTTATTCTGAATAATTAATATATACGATACCCAAAACTAGTTTTAACTATTTTTAACTATTATTTATTACAATTATAACCCTTACAACAATTTTTTTGAGCTTAAATAATTTAAAATTTAAAATTTCGGAACTCTTGTTAGGTTATTTTTCAATTTGTTTATTTTACATATTATGGCTCAATTTTTAATTAAAAATTGAGCACATTTCAATAAAATACTGCTTTTTATAGATTTTTAATAGCAAAGATTTATTTCTGAAAAACAGAAATAAATTAGATTATAAAGATAAAACAAGTAATTATTCCTATGAATTGAGGCTTTTATTTTAGAAAAATACTACGATATTCAAAAAATATCAAAAATTAATAGTGAAACTTAATAGTGAAACTTAATATTTAATAATTTCTATAAGATTCATTCATAAAATAAAAATGAGCCTGAAAATGTAATGATTTTAAAAAGAGAGATTCTACAAAATTTAAATATTCTAACTTTATTTTTATACGCTGTTTTTACAAACTATTAAATGCAATTGATAACCAATTCATTCTAGTTGTATACCAATTTTTAAGGTGATATACCTCTTCTTGATGGGAATTATAAAATACAGGATTTGGCCAAACATAATTACCAAAAACATTCCATTTTATATCATTTTCTTCCTGAGCATATTTCAAATAATTTGCGTAAAAATCCATTTTATTTAAAATGAGATTTTGATTATTTTTAAAATAAAGGAAACGTGATTTTACTTTATTTACAAAAATAGGATCTTGAAAAAGACGCGCATACCATTTATGATCTTTCACCCAAAATCCTAATGGATTTGTAGCATCTGAATAATTTACATTTCCAAAAGCCAAATCGAAATCCCAAATTGGTCCCATTTTTATTTTTTCACCAGGAATAACATTTAAAAAGATGCTTGAAAAATCTCTTGAATCTTGATTTTTGGTTATTTCGCTTATCAAATACCAATCAATAAAACTATCTACATCAATGTATTTTGCATACCCCGAAGTTGGATCTTTAAATGTTGAGCTTTTTAAAGTAGTTTCAAATTCATTTACCAAATCTTTTACATAGTTATATTCATTGCTATTATATTCTAAACTTGGTTCTTTTATGTTTATTAAAAAATCGTTTGTTCTAAAATACACATCATCAGGATCTAATCTCTCCAGCTGATCAATTTCCAATAAATAACCTGTATCGCCTAAATTTACTCTATTGCTACTTTCTTCAACTTTCTGTGAAATATTGTAAGTTCCTGAATATTGATTATTCACAAAAACTTCTGCATATTCAGATTTTGGAGTCCAATCTAACTTACTTAAATACCCCATTTCAAAAGCAATTTTATTTCGCATCAATGTTTTATCAGAATATTCTGCTAAAAAAATCCATTTTTTATCTTTTGGCATTCCTAATACTTCGGCTTTAGCACTCAACTTCATTTGATATGGCTTTTTTGGATGCAGCCACCATGTTGAATTTCCTCTTCCTCTAATTTCCATTTCCGATGATTCCATCGTACTAAAATTACGCCCACCATTTATTTCGAAAAAACCATTCACTTCAACATCTTTAGAATCAATTGGAACATTTCCAACAGTATTCACATAAACAATAGGTAAACCTGTAAAATAGGTGACATCAACCTCATAACTTTGTTCTCTTCCATCGGTTGTTTTCACTTTAAAAGTTACTGGATTTGTAAAATCATTTATTGAAAATCCTACTTCTTGCACCAGATTATTGACCTCAACTTTTAATCCATTATGAATGTATGTTGCTACAAGATTTTTAATATCTGTGCTGTATGACACTCTTCCATTAAAAGCATTTCCTACTTTGTTTAAATAAATATCATTAGCAAGGCTAGGATTATTCACTTTTAGAAAAGCCACATCTATTAATTCGGTTCCTTCAACAATAGGTGGAACTGCTGGACTATCATCGTTACACGATATAAAAAATAATACTGTTAATAAAACAAATATTTGAAGTGGTTTTACTAAAAATTTGATTATAAAATTTATCATAATTTGATCCTTTAAAGGATTTTTATTGTTTTATTGTTTTATTATTTCAATTTTTGAAATACACTTTTTGTTTCAATACATCTTTTGAATTTCCACCAATTTGTACTTCAAAATCGCCATCTTCAACAATCCACTTATTTTCTATACCTACATTTTCAAAATCTTTAGTAACAAGAACAAATTCAATAGTTTTAGTTTCATTAGGTAGCAACTGAATTTTATTAAAACGAACCAATTTTTTAGAGTCTGGAGATACTGTTGCTATTAGATCTTTTAAGTACACCTGTATTACTTCCTTTCCTTCTCTTTTCCCTGTATTTTTTACATGAATTGAAATTTTTAAATCTTCTTTTCCAACTACAGTATCTTTACTAACTTTTAAATTAGTATACTCAAAAGTGGTGTATGAAAGTCCAAACCCAAATTCATATTGTGGATAAAATCCATCATACCCCCAATTTATATCTCTAATATCGGCTTTTTTATAATAATATGTAAGCGAATTTCCTGAATACATTGGATATGTATATGGTAATTTACCACTCGGATTTATATTTCCAAAAATAACATCAGAAATAGCTCTTCCTCCTTCTTGCCCTGGTAAATATGCCATAATAACTGCATCAACGAATGGTTCAATTTCTCTAATAATTCTAGGCCTGCCTTGCACCATTACTAAAATAATTGGCTTTCCTGTTTTAGCTAATTTTTTAACTAAATCCTGTTGAACTTTTGGCAATTCTAATTCATTAATATCAGAAGGTTTTTCTGATGCAGGAATTTCTCCAACACACACAATAATATAATCGGCATTTTTGGCTTTTGAAACCGCCAAATCTGAATTTATATCCTCCAAATAATCAGTTCCTTCAACAAAATCAACCTTTGTAGCCCCAACTTGCTTTTTTATAGCTTGTATAACAGTCAATTTACTCGGGTCATTATAGATTGTGTCTCTTCCTAAAAATGACCTTGACCAAGCTCCATTCAATCTATTTATTGAATTTGCAGCATAACCAGTTACTAATATTCTTTTATCAGATGAAATTGGCAAAACTTTATTCTTATTTTTTAATAAAGTTATAGATTCACTTGCTGTTTGGTAATTAATTGCAATATGTTTTTCACTTCCAAAATCAGGATATTCATTTGGATTATTATATGGCTTTTCAAAAAGGTTTAAATAAAATTTTAGGCGTAAAACACGTGTTACGGCATCGTCAATTCTTTCTTTTGAAATTTCACCTTTTTCAACCAAATCAACAATAATATCTACTATATCAGCATCAAACGGGTTCATTAATAAATCAATTCCTGCATTAACAGCAAATTTTGTGGCTTCACGTGTATCTTTAGCCGATTCGTGCGCATCAATCAAAAATTCAACATCATTAAAGTCTGAAATAACAACCCCTTTAAACTTTAATTCTCCTTTCAAAATATCCGTAATATAATTTTTGTTTAAATGGCATGGAATGCCATTTACAGCATTAGAGCTAATCATAACTCCCATAGCGCCATTTTGAATAGCTTTTTCAAATGGAGGTAAAAAATATTGACGTAAACTATTCTCTGGAATTTGTGCATTTGCGCGGTCTTTTCCATTTCTCCCTGCTCCATATCCCACAAAATGTTTTACACAAACAGCAGTGCTAGTTTTATCTTGCAATCCTTTTTCTTGTGAACCTTGAATATATGCGTTAGTCATTTCAGAAATTAAATACGGATCTTCTCCAAAACTTTCAGCAATTCTTCCCCAAATAGGATTCATAGCAACATCAGCGTTAGGATTAAAATTCCATGGTAGTGATGCTGCTCTGGATTCATAAGAAGTAATTTCTCCTCCAAGTTTAGAAAGTTCTATATTCCAAGTCGCAGCCACACCAATTTGATGTGGAAATAGTATCGAACCATTTACATAATTAGCTCCATGAATATTATCAATTCCGTACAATACAGGTATCCCTAAACGTGAATTTTGCATTGCAGAATCTTGAATTTTTTTTACTATTCTAAACCATTCTTCTCTAGAAGCCGGATATTGTGGTGTATTGTGTATTGATCCAACAGCATAATCAATAATAATTTTTTTAAATTTTTTAGCATCAAAATTAACACTGTCTCTCACATCCCAATATTCACCTTTTAAAATTAATGGCAACCCAATATTTAACATTTGACCTGCTTTTTCTTTTAAGGTCATTTTAGCAACTAATTCTTGTATTTTAGCTTCAGTCTCTTCCGTTTGTAAATCGCTTACTTTAAAACCCAAATTAACTGGCTTTTCATTTTTGGAACAACTCATAACAACCATGGCAATAAAAATTATTTGATATATTTTACTCATTTCTAACTTATTATATTCTAAATATTATTCGTCTATTTTAAAGTTTAAGGCTTTTGTATTTCCTTTGTTTACAAAGTTATTTTTATACAAACTGTTTTTTAAGTATTGATTTAGTGGTTTTCGGACTTTTACAACATCTGGTCTATTTCCTCTTTAATAGTTAATTGAGAAATAAGTTGAGCGATTTTATTTTAAAGTTTATTTTCTTCTGGAGTTTGTGCTTTTAAATTCATAGTAATTAAAACTAGGAATGAAATTAATAAAAAATTTTTCATGAATATTTATTTAAATACATCATCTAAAATAAATGTAAATTGTTTTAAATTTCGCTATTGATATCAGAAATCACCCTAAAAACACATAAAAAGGAATACTTTTATCCTTTTTTACTTTCTCCTAGCGCTATTTCAGCACGACGCTTAACAAGTGCTTCTTTAATTTCATGCGCTCTATCTTCTGTTATATTATATCTCCATATTAATAAAATGGCAATTAAGGCTGCAATAATTGGAATAATAATATCTGCTAAACGCAAATTAATAAGAGCTTCAGGAGCTTGAACTGTAATACTTTCATCGAAACCAACCATTTTCAAAACAATTCCACTTGAAAGCATTGCTAACGCTGTTCCTAATTTTACCATCCACCAGTACACTGCACCAAACATTCCCTCTCGACGTTCTCCATTGTTCAACTCATCTAAATCACAAACATCAGCAGTCATTGACATCATTAAGGTAAACAAACCTCCTATTCCAAAAGAAAGGAAAGGAATAGGCATAAACATTAACCAAGGATTGGCGGGATCAAACCCCCACCATTTTAAAATATATCCAATAATTGAAAGTATGGTTGCAACAACAAAAGCCTTACGTTTCCCTAGTTTTTCAGAAATTTTGGTAATTACAGGAATTACTAAAAACATTGTAGCCAATGCACTTATAGTTCCAAACCACGCTGGCCAAGAACCAGCTAAAACTGTGTCTCCTTGAAATAAATAATAAACAATTATAAAAAATGAAAACTGGGCAATTGTTTGAAATCCATTAAAAATAAAGAAAGTAGCCCCACACAATTTCATAAACTGCTTATTTTTAACAGTTAATACAATTCCTCTAACAAAATCTTTTGTGTTTGCTGCCAACTCTCCCTTTGAAAGGTTTTTTAATTTACTTTTATCAACTTCCATTTCTTTATTGAAAAGAGCTGGTAATATTCCTAAAACCATACACAACCCTCCAACCCAAATAGCCATTACTTTAGCTCCTTCAGGCGCACTTTCAAATAATGATTGATCATAAATAATTACCCAAAACCAAGGCGCAATAACCCAAGCCATTTGCCCCATAAACTGCGAAACAGCCATTAAGCGAGTTCGCTCATTATAATCGGGGGTCATTTCATAACCTAAGCCAATTAGTGGTGTGGCAAAAATGGTATAACCTATATAAAAGAAGATAGAAACAATTAGAAAATAAAAGAAATTGTACATTTCAGAGTCTTCTGGATTTAACTGCCACATAATCATAAATGCAACTCCAGAAATTACACTCCCTAAAAGAATATAAGGTTTTCTACGTCCCCATTTAGATTTTGTATTATCAGATATAAATCCCATAATTGGATCTGTTAGCGCATCTAAAAGCCTAGGTAAAGCACCTAACAATCCTGCCAAAATTGGATTCATTCCTAAAGACATTACTAGTACAACCATAAAAACACCTAATGCAGCTGGAAATAATTGATTGGCTAAATGCCCTGATCCAAATGCTAATTTTTGTCCTAATGGCACAACATCCTTTGGATTTGTTTTATAATGTTTCATACTAGTAATTCTATTTTTTATTCAAGGTCTACTCAACTTATTAATTGAGCGGTTATTCTATTATTTTATTTCAATTTTTTTTGCGGTGGAGCAATTACATCCTTCAATAATTCAGTTTTAACACCATTATATGTTTTGGTAATTGGCATTCCATCCCTAGTTAATCCATTAAATTTACCGGCATCAACCAAATCCCAAATGGCATACTTTGCTTGTCCTTTTAAATTGATTAAACCAAAATGATTTTCTGAACCAATTGGATTTTTAGCATCTTTCCATTGTTCATCAAAAGCTTCAAAATAGAATAATGAAATTTTTTCTTTGTTCGTCCACTCACGCATCATTTTATAAAAAGACCCGGCTTTGTATTCATCTGCAGCCCTAGAACTTTTTTTGCCATAATGCCCATCTGAGATTGTTGTCCAACCAGATTCACCAATATGAATTGTTTTAGTTGAATCTATACTTTTTACATAACTTGTAACATCTTGATATTGTTTTTTAGCAAATTCCAATGCTCGTAACATAGCTGCATCAACTTTTTCTGCATTAGTAAAATCTTTTTCAGTATCTGGAACCTCCCAAAATTGTGGATTGTAATACGTATTATGCATTGGGTAGGTATGCATTGAAACATAATCTACCGCTTTTATTAGTTCTTCCAAATCTTTTGTGCGATAAGTAGTATCACCTCCTCCCCATGATGCAAAATCATCAGAGCTGGTTATCCACAAATCCGATGAAAGCTCTCCTTTCTTTTTTAATTCTTGTAAATGATTAACCCATTTTAAGATTACACTAGGTTGCACATAATAACTTGCCGCCCAACGCACCATAGCTTCATTTCCAACTGCTATAATTTTTACAATATCTGCATACTTTTTAGCTAATGCTACTGCAGTTTTAATTTCAACAGCGTTTCTTTCACTTTCTACATTGTGATCTGGCTCTAATTCTGTCCAAGCATTTTTACAGTCTATCCAAGCGCCTAACATTACATACATCTCAAAAGTAGCATCCTCTTTTTTAAGTTCTGAAATTGCTTTCAACAGGTTTGAAGCCTCCTCCAAATGCACATTATAGGTTCTTAATACTTTAACATTCATCACTGCTAAAATTTTCAAATCTTCTTTAATTTGATGAATTGTAGGAACTGTATCACGCGTTTTTCCGCGATAACCTCCGTAAGAAATTGCTAAATACTCAGGGTTTCCTAAAATATCCGCTGCTGTTTTTTCCACTTTTTCCGTGTTTTCCATTTTTTTAACTGTTTGTCCGCATCCTACCAAAAATATTAGGATTGATAGACCTAAAAAATATTTTAACATTTTTACCATCACACTTATGTATAATTTATAACCTTTAAGTTTTATTTTTTCAAAAACACTTCAATTCTATTAATTTCACCTGTTCTTTTAAAAACTTTTTTACTTGTTTGTGAATCTAGATATAAGCTATCAAATTCAAGAACAGCATCCTTATTAAATATAACTTTTACACCTTGTTTATCTGATAATTTATAAATAATAGGGATTTGACAATAGGTAAAACAAAGTGAATCTTTTTCTAATTCAATTTCATAAACATCCTTATCAATATTGGTATATTTAAAAATTGTTGATTCTTTTAAAAATTCGTCTCTTCTCAGCAATCTTGGATTGAATACTAATTTTCCACCTTCAACAAAAACACCTAATTCACCAAAACGACTTAAAATATCTTCTTTAACTTGTCCTGTCATTCCTGGCTGTTGGGCTCCTTTTCCTCCTGGTGTATGAGAATACGGATCGGTTGGAAATGCACCATATAATTTCGGTGATTTATGCACCCCAATTCCTTCGTTAATTTCGTAATAATGGTCTAACAATTTTCCAATAGTAACTTCACTTTCTTTATTAGAAACAGCCATTAAACAAGTTTCTTGAACACTTAACAATAATTTAGAAACCATATGCCAGTAAATGGAACCTAATCCTTCATAGCCAAAGAATGTTCCTGATCTTCCTGTAAAAGATTTGTGATCAAAAATTTCCTCAAAAATGGATAATACTAATGCTTTGTCCTTTTCAATTAATGCTTGATATTTTTCTTCTGGCAATTGTACTAAAGCCTCTTTAAGGCTATTTGCATTATTAAAGTTGCCATTAAAGTGATAGTTTCCAACAATATCTTTTACAATAATTTGTCTGTTTCCATCTTTTAAAAGTTGTTGAAGCAATGCTGATTCTTCAACTTTTTTTGAATTGATGTTGTTTTTATCATTAAATCTTGGAAGCTCTTTATTTGGATATAATAAATAACTGTACTGATCTGGCCTAAATAAAGCACTGGATTTTAATGCATTTAACAATTCTAAAGAATTTTCTCCAGAAATAAAACCAGAACTTAAAACAGCAACCTGACCTTCTAACATTTCTGGAAGATAGGAGATCCCTATTTCCTGATTGTTTTTAACAGTCATTAAATTATAAGCGTGATACAAATTATCAGTTCTTTTATTCGCTTCAATAGAATGATCTATGAATTGAAGTGTAATTTTAGTAAAGTCTAATAAATCTAATTTTGAAATAATTCCTTTATTACTTGAAAATCCATTTTCATAAATAGCATTTCTAAAATTACTTCCTGCATTTCCCAAACTATCAAGTACCATTTTTCTATTCTTGTCTGAAATTTTTCCAACCAATAAATGCTGGTTTTCACTGAAAGTTGTCAAAGTTTCATTAAAGAACAATGCCAGTTCTTCTGAAATCTCCACTTTTTCTAAAGTAGTATTCGAAACAATTCCTTCAAAGAACTTTAAGAAACGTCTTAAATAATACAAAGTAACCATTGAAACGCCATTTCCAACCAATGCGTTGTTAGCATCATTCCATTCTGGTCTTTGAGTACTCATCCAAATTCCTCCTTCAGGAATAAAGTTTGAAACTTTTGCCAATACGGTTGCCAATAACTTCTCAATTAAATTTACTTTATAAATAAAGTAATTTTCATCTCTTAATAACGCACCGTCAGCACCTAATTCTTTCTTTTTTCGGTTGATTTCTTCATCCAATTCAACATCAAAAACAATGGTATCTTTCGGATTTGCTAAAATAGCATCGTAACTTTTTATTTTGTAAGGCACATTTGCATAAACAAACAATTCCTGATTGAAGTAACTTGCTAATTTAGCCGGATAATGCTTTTCAATAATTTCTAAGAATTTCAACAAATAAATAATTTGATGATCTCCCCAATAACCAATGTAAGACCAAGGATTGTCTGGTTCAATTGTTTCCCAATCAAAACCATCTTTTGTAACACGATAAGGATTGTAACCGTCAAATGTTGTGGCGTTTAAAAACTTATGAATCATACTTTCAATAAACTCAGGATATGAATGCGCTAAAGCTTCCCAGTTTTGAAAAATATCTCTCCAGTTTCCTTCATAATCTAATATTTTTGATCCATCAACTTCACTTCTTGTATTGATAGAGAATTTATTCCAAGGTCTGCTTGGATCTCCATGACGGCGACTAAATTTCAATGGCATATATTCAAAACAAAGTCGTTTTAAATTTTTATCGACATCTTTTTCTGCCAATTCCTTCAAATAACTTAGTGTAAATAACTCTGGAAGTTGTGCTAATAAATCTTCTTTTTTCTTACTTACTTTTTTATTTGCATTTGCAATGTATTTAATAAAATCACCTTTTTCAATTTGATAGTTATTATCAAAAATACCACCGCGCATAATGTTAAAAAGCGTGTTGGAAAAATGACGCGTGTTTCGCTGTTTATCAGCTGTTAATTGCATTGCGTCAGAAGCGCCATTAAGTTCCAATAATTGTTTTGAACCTAATTGTATATCGTCTTGAACCAACATATCTAAATTCGGTTCATTCTTAATTATTTCTTTAATTTGAGTGATGGAAACAATAGACTGATTTACATCGGAAATAATTATCCAGTTTTTTTCAGATTCAGCTTCTAGAGTTAAGTCTCCACAAATAAAATAAGCCCCTTTTTCTGCTTTAATATCAATTTCTTGTTTAATTTCTTTCCCTTTTCTGAAATTATCTAATTGTAAAGATGACAACAAATACGTTGGATTTTCAATTCCAAAAGACCAAACTATGTTTGCTTTTAATGCTTCACTTGGTTCCGCTTTATCAACAATAATAGCGCTTAAAGCAAAAATTCCCAATCCTGTATCAGTTTCTAATTCACATTTTTTATAGGCATCCACCAAATTACTACTTGCATTTTGCAAATCTGCTGAAACGCCGTAAGGCAAAATATTTTGAATTCCATCTAATACTGTAAGTTGAATTGACTTGTTGGTATTATTAACCAATGAAGATTTTTTTACAAAACCAAATTTATCACTTGAATTCCAATGGTACTTATAAGTAACACCTAAATCGTGATTTATTTCTTCAAAAATTACTTTGTTTCCATAGTTATTTTTGTATAAATTTCTGGTTATTTTATAAACACCTTCGTACCTTTTTGAAAATGGTTCCCATAAAAATGTTTTACCATCTATATGAACCTGAACAATTGTTTTACTTCCAGTAATTTCAGCTGATTCAGTTATTTTATCATCTGTATAATATGGAAATAGCGCATTTTCGCTGTTTTTTCTACCTGCAGATAATCCACCATTACTAGACAAAAACATCCAATGGTTTGAGTTACTTACTATACTCATAAAAAAAGGTCGCATTCCGTCAACATTCGAAATTTTGTAATAGCTTTCATTTCCTACCATTACTAACTTACCTTTTACTTCATTTGCTCCAAATGAAGCTTCCTTATTACCTATATACATTGTTTGTTGCTTATTCATTTTTTATTCATTTATATTCAAAAACCCCTTGAAATATTTTAAAAAGAGGTTTATACATTATTCTATACTTTGCTTTGTTTAGTTTAGTTTACTTTACTTTACTTTAAAAGGAATATTTGCTGTTGCTGTATGTGATTTACCATCATTTGCATAACAAAATAATCTATAAACTCCTTTAACTTCAGGCGCTTTAAATTTTAATTCACCATTATTTGAACTTGTTATTTTTATTTCAACAGCCTCTGGTCGCTTTTCAAAATCACCTCCATCACCTAAATCGGTGCTTTCCGGTAATAGTTCCCATTTATAGTTTATACTATCATTTTCAATATCCTTAACTTTAAATAGGGCAACAACTTCCTGATTTTCTTTTAAAACCACATTTTCATAGGCTGTTTTATTATTTAAAGTATACGACTCAATTTGAGGTGTTCTATTTTCTGGCCAAGTTCCGTTCCATATATAATGCATAACATCAACAGATTCGGTTTCACTACCATCTTCTAAAAACACTCCGTACCAAGTTGGAGTTCTTTCTTGTTTTTGTCCCCACAAAAATACATAGGAACCAATGCATTTTGCAGCATCTGCCTCAATGGCAACTTGATATCTTTTTAAATAATTTGCCGCTTTTACTGAACTATTTTCTTCAATTGGAACATTCCAAGAGGTTTTGGGTACTTCCCAATGTCCTGTTGCTCCCCACTCTGAAACTATATACGGACCATCCCAACCGTATTCTTTAATCATTTGAGGTAATTCAATTATTTTACCGTACAACTGAACAGAAAGCACATCAATATCTGTACAGCGTTCTTTAATATAGTCAATTTCTTGTTTAGAAATACCTGCAAGGGTTGTAGTAGTTAAATGATTTGGATCAACCTGATGAATCATTTTTGAAATATCATTAACTGCATCCCATACTTTTGGATTTGTAGCTCTTAAATTCAATTCGTTTCCTATGGCCCAAATTAGTAAAGCTGGATGATCTTTTAAAGAAATTACTTCTTTTTTAATACGTTCTAATTGCTCTTTAACAGCAACCTCATCATTATAATCAAATCCGTGACGCTCTCTGGCAACTTCAATTCCCATTGTCACCATTAATCCATACTTGTGCGCCTCATCTAAAACTTCTTTACCTGATTGCTTCCCGTTCTCAGTTCTCCAAGTTCTAAAAGAATTTCCGTTATGTTTTGCTAATGATGAAATTTCACCAAATTCTAATCCAGCTCCTTTAATGTAAAATGGTTGCTGATTTACATACAATTTATACTTTCCGTTACTGATTTTCAATTCTACTTTCGCTGATTTTTCAAGAGTATTCATAGCTTGTTCTTTTGGTTTGTTTGATGTACATCCTATTGCTAAGAATATGAATAAAATCAGAGTTAAATTTTTCATTATTAATTTATAGAGAATGTGTTATTTTAATTTTTTACTAAATCCATTTCAATTTGTTCCAAGGATTTTCCTTTTGTTTCGGGTAATATTTTTAATAAAATAAAGAAGCCCCCTAAAGCAATAACTCCAAATATTAAAAAACTCATAGCATTTCCTAAATTTGATAATTCCCAAGGAAAAACTTGTTGAACCAACCAACTGATAAATGAGTTTACAAATCCAATAACACCAATTGCTAAACCTCTATATTTATTTGGGAATAATTCTGACAACATTACCCACATTACTGGGCCTAATGAGAAAGCAAAACAAGCAATAAACCCAAGAATTCCAATTAAAACCAGTGTTGCATTAATATTAGTAGCAGCCTCTAAAATGGCTCCTTCATTTTTTGCATACACTTGATTCCCTAAAGCAGATTTCATATCGTTTTTAAAATCGATATCATTATCATATGTTTTATTAGCAAATGCCTCTAACTTACTACTTTCAATAGTTTCAAATTGGGCAATTTCTTCAGAAGAAAGTTGATATGTTGCCTGATTAAAACCATAAGCACAAACCAATAAACTCACTGCTATTCCCGCAATACCAACTAATAGCAAGGGTCTTCTTCCCATTTTATCAATTAAAAATATTGCTATAATTGTAAAAACTACGGTGGTTAAACTCAACAATATTCCAGATGCAAATGAAGCATCAGTTCCTATACCTGTTTGTTTAAAAATAGAAGTAGCATAGAAATATACTGCGTTTATTCCTGTAATTTGTTGTAAAACACCTAAGACTAATCCTACAATTAAAATAAAGCGCAATGAAGGTTTTAACAATTCAAGTATAGACACTTTTTCTTGTTTCTGACTTTCATTAATATTTTTTTCAATAGATTCAATTTCAACCTTTGCCAATTGCTCTCCATATAGTTGATTTAAAACTACTTTAGCCTCATTCATTTTACCCCTTGAGCATAACCATCTTGGACTTTTCGGCACAAAAAACATAAATAGAAAGTACATTATTGCTGGAATAAATTCTACACCTAACATCCATCTCCATACATTTTCATCGTTTAAGAATGAATTTCCTGAAGTGTTTATTTTATTAAAATAATAGTTACTTAAAAAGGCAGCAAAAAAACCAAGTACAATATTCAATTGCTGAATTGAAACCAGTTTCCCTCTGTTTTCAGCAGAAGAAATTTCAGCAATATAAGTTGGCGCTAAAATTAATGCTGCTCCAAATGCCAAGCCACCAATCATTCTGGCGATATACAACATTTCGTATGAAGTTGCATATGCCGATGCTAATGCTGAAACAGCATACAATAAGGCTACTACAATTAATATCTTTTTTCTTCCAATTACATCACTTAATCTACCAGAAATTAACATCGCAATCATTGCAGCAAAGGAAGGTGAACTTACTACCCAACCAGTTTGGCCATCGGTTAAATTAAATTCTGGACCTGCGTATGACATTACTCCCGAAATAATTCCGGCATCAAAGCCGAATAAAAATCCTCCTAAGGAAACCACAAATGCAATGAAAACAACCTTTTTTGACATATCTTCTAATTGTTAATGACTTTTAATTTAAAATAATTGATTGTATAGAACGTGCTGGCATATTCAATTTTGTTGATTTACCATTTAATGTTACTATATAATCTATTGCATTATCACTGTCATTTAAAGCAACCACAATAATACTTCCATCAGTATTTATAAATGATGTAGCACTTAAATGATTAGCGGTAGTTGCTGTAGATATCCTTTTAGCTCCTGGTCTAATAAACTTTGAAAAATGACCAATATAATAGTAAGAGTTTGTAAATGTTAACTCTCCTGTTTTAGTATTTCCATGCACTGGAGCAAAACACAAGTTTCCAACATGGTTAGGCCCTCCTGTTTGGTCTAATAAAATATTCCAATCTGTCCAAGCAACAGTTCCGTTGTTAAAATCATTGATCATTGATTTTCCATAACGTTCTGCCAATTTAGGATCTTCAATTCTACTTAAATCATATTTTTCATTACACCCTTCGGTGAAAATTAATTTTTTATCTGGAAATGCTTCATTTACAGCTGCAACATTTTTATACATAGGTGTTCCATCCTTCCAATCTTCATACCAATGAAAACCTGTACCCCAAACATATTTGCTTGCTTCAGGATCACTTAATATTACACTGGCTCTTTCAAATAATAAATCTCTGTTATGATCCCAAACAATAATTTTTTTATCTCCTAAGCCTGCCTTTTCAAGTGTTGGGCCTAAGTAATTTTTTAAAAAATCTCTTTCCTCTTCTGCTGTATAAATACAAGATTCCCATGTTTGCTTTGCCATTGGTTCATTTTGTATTGATAAACCCCAAATAGGAATTCCTTCTTTTTCATATGCTTCAATAAATTTCACATAATAATTTGCCCAAGGTTGCTGAAATTCAGCTTTTAATTTTCCTCCTTGAAGCATATTATTGGTTGTCTTCATAAAAGCCGGTGGGCTCCAAGGGCTTGCAAACATTTTTAATTCACCGCCTGCAGCCTGAATAGCTAATTTTGTAAATGGAAGTCTGAACTGTTTGTCATGCTCTATATTAAATGATTTTAATTCAGCATCGCCTTCATCAACATACGTGTAACTTCCGCTTGAGAAATCACAACTATGTATTATGGTACGTGCTAAAGAATATCCAATTCCTTTATCAATACTGTAGTATGCTTCCATAAACAGTTTTTGATTTTCTTCACTTAATTTATAGAATGTTTCAGCAGCAGCATCTGTTAATGCTGCACCAATTCCAACAAATGTTTGGTGTTGTTTGAATGGATTAATTAGGATAGATGCTTCCGTTTCTAGAGGTTGCTGAAATTCAGTAAATAGAATTTTTTCAGCAGTTAGTTGTAATTTAACTTCACTACTTGAGCTAGTAGTATACACTTTTGAGTCAGTTATTTCAGCAGGAAAGTTAATTGTGGTATCAATATTATTACTGATTAATTGATTTGTTTTATTTTGCTCTTTGCAACTTATTAAAAGTTGGATTAACATAAAAACTGTGGTTATTTTTAATAAAAATTTTTTATGCATTTTTTACTATTTTATGTAATTCATTTTTCAAATATAAGCTACATCAATAAGAAAATTTAATACTATTTTGTAATTAAAACAACCATTTAAATATAAAATTCCTTTATAAAATTCTTATGAAAGAAAACTAAAAGGCATATTAAAAATTTTCATTTTTAAAATTAAATCAAAAGGCTAGTCATAAATAACAACTAACCTTTTGATTTTGTAAATTATTATTTATTGAAATACTTTTATATACTCAATTTCCATTGAATCTTGAGTGAATGCAGGATCAATAGCTCCTCCTAATGTACCTCCCATAGCAACATTCATCACTAAGAAAAACTTCTCATTAAATGGTAAATTAGCCTTGTTATCCATTGCTACAACAGTTGAACCATCAACAATTACAGTAACCTTATCTTTTGTCCATTCAAGAGAATATACATGAAACTCAGTAGATGAATTTAACACTTCCTTTTTCTCTCCAAAACTTCCATACACACCATCCGTTGTATTCCACCAATGGAATGTTCCTAATGTGCTAACTTTATCATCTCCTTTTTGTTCCATGATATCAATTTCACCACATTGTGGCCATCCAACAACATTAATGTTATCACCTAACATCCATAATGCTGGCCAAGTTCCTGCAGCCTTTGGTAATTTTGCTTTTATATCAATTCTACCATATTTAAAGCTGTAAAGACCTTGTGTTTTTAATCTTGCAGAAGTATAACTACCATCTGTTTCTTTCTTTGCAGTTATTTTTAATATACCATCTGCAACAATTACATTCTCAGCATTTTTCGTATAGGTTTGTACCTCTTGATTACCCCAGCCTCCATTTTTTCCAAGGTCATAAGTCCATTTTTCTGGGTCTGGTGCTCCTGCTGTTTCAAACTCATCACTCCAAACTTCCTTTGTGAATGCAGATTCATTTCCTGAGCCTTGTACAGGTTTTGTTGATGTTAAAACTTGATACCAAGCAAAACCATTACCTGGTTGAATAATTCTAACAATTAACTTATCAGCGGTAACTGAAATAATATCGTATGTGCTTGCGCCAACATACCACCCTAAAAATCCACCATCTGAAATTTCAAAACTTGTACCTCTATATGTTGGTACTCCAAAATATAGTCCATCACCTTCAAGTGCTGCTTTAGATGAGGAAGGAAATAAAGAAACTTCTTTAACCCCATACATCGTAGGAACTACATCTTCTCCATGACAAGTATCTCCAGCAACTCCTAAAACACTTGCGTAAGTTCCAGGAATAAAAGCAACTCCATTTGTTTGTTCAAATGTCATTCCTTCAGCCGTTTTTGTAAATACAAATTCATCATCATACATACAGAATTTTTCTGCATCCCACGCTTTAATAGCATTCCACCAGTTTGGCCAAGCAAATTCTTTACCACCATAATTATCAAACACAGGCCCTAAACCTACGTGAACATCAATGTTTGCAGCCCAATACCAAGTTTTTCCTGCACCAATTACACCACCATTTAGCAAATTTTCAGCATCTGCATCTGAAAATGAACTGTAAACTTCTACATCTAAAGCTTTGCTAGATGAAACTCCACCTTTACCAATTGCAGTTACTATTACAGTAAAAGTATTAACTCCTACCTTAGTATATCTATGTTTCACAACTCCAGAAGGCACAACTTGATTTGAACCATCTCCAAAATTAAAACTATAGCTTATCACATTATCAGCTGTTGCTTTAAATGTTACAAAACCAGTACCATCGCCATACATTAACTCAGGAACATTTAAATTTTGACCTTCTATTTCAGGATCGGCAATTTGAACATTTGATGGAGCCGTTAAATCACCAAATTCATATTTTTCTTCTTCACAACTAGCAAAAAATGCCAGTGTAAGAAAAAGACCAATTATATATTTTATGTTTTTCATAATTCTATTTTAAAATTATATTCTTTTAGTTTTTTGCAATATCATCAACGTATATAGTATAATTAGAAGATCCATCACCCGCAGTACCATTATCCATAATTAAAACAAGATTATAATACTCCAGAGCCGAATTAACTCCTGTAATGTCGAATGTTAATTCTTCCCAAGTATTTGCTACAGTTGTTGTTGCTGTAATCTCTTCTGTTGCACTTGTATTAGGCCAAGGTACTGCATCTTCAAATTTCATTAATAATTTTAAACCTGCTCTTGGCGACCATACTTTTGCCTTAATAGTAGTGCCCTCTGCTAACTCATACGGAGTACTTGTAGTAATTTTAGACCCTGCCCAAGGCTGACCAGAATTTTTTATTAACCTAGCTACTTTTGTTGAAGAATTTCCACTTGTATCAGGATTATCTAATATTGAAATATCTCCTCCATCAAATGAACTTAATTCAAATTTAGGCTCAAAATCTAAAAATGAAGCAATAGAAATATCATCAACGTATATAGTATAATTAGAAGATCCATCACCCGCAGTACCATTATCCATAATTAAAACAAGATTATAATACTCCAGAGCCGAATTAACTCCTGTAATGTCGAATGTTAATTCTTCC
>Ga0208305_10000272_pt1 | contig 29581 bp, 32 predicted proteins | sample ColrivemetaGS741_FD_187605 | JGI IMG/M metagenome (GOLD analysis project Ga0208305, IMG submission 187605) | Estuarine microbial communities from the Columbia River estuary - Flood tide ETM metaG S.741 (SPAdes) (version 2) | ecosystem: Environmental > Aquatic > Marine > Intertidal zone >... | reverse complement strand
TTGGAAAATACTTCACATTAATCGTGCTTTTTCTCAGCAACACATTGGAATAATTCCGCATTTAAAATCATATGCTTACGGAGTAAAATTAATTGAAACAGTCGATCAATACCAACAAAACGAACGCGCTTCAAAATATGGTTTTCTTGTAATTGGACTAACTTTTTTAATCTTTTTCTTAATTCAAACCATTAGTAAAATTGGCATTCACATTTTTCAATACACCATGATAGGTTTAGCATTAATCATGTTTTACACACTATTAATTTCCATTACCGAACATTCCAGCTTTACAATTGCTTATATAATTGCAGCAATATCCGTAATTATCATGCTGATCCTCTACTCTATTTCGGTATTAAAAAACAAGAAATTTCCATTATTCATAGGCGCAGCACTAACCGTTTTATACAGCTTTATTTTCGTAATTATACAATTAGAAAGCTACGCATTATTAGTAGGAAGCATTGGCTTATTCTTAATATTAGGAAGCGTTATGTACTTCTCTAGAAAAATAGATTGGAACAATAATTAGAAGCGAATGTTAAGGCATATTTGTAAACGCAATTCCTGCTTTCGCCTTTAGTTTTCCGCTACGCTACAAAGCTATCAGCTTAATCAGGGCTATAAAAAAGCCTGTCCGAAATATTTGGACAGGTTTTCTTTTATCTATTTTTTTTCTGAAATATTATTCTTTTCCGTCTACAAAATCTTGTAAATAAGCAAAACGAGGTGTTAGTTTTCCATTTTCTGTCATTTTAGCTCTTTCTAAAACACCATCTGCATCGTTATTGTAAAATGCAGGTATAACTCTTTCTAGAAATACTTCACCAAAACCTTCACTTGCATCTCTAGGTAATTCACAAGGCAAATTATCAACTGCCATTACTACAATTGCCGATGGATGTGTATAAGAAACTTCTTTATCTTCACTTGGTAAATATCCATAAATAGGATCTGCAATAGTACTTGCTTTTATAGTACAAGCAACTGGCCCATCAATATCACAAGAAATATCAGCAACCACTTTTAATTTACATTTTGGCGAACGCAACATTTCTTTAGACAAGATAATTGGCGCATTATTACCGTAAAAATGTCCTGCTATAAACATGTCTGACATTTCAGAAAAACGTTCAAAATCAGAAACATATTCTGTTGGGTTTGCATAAAAATTTTCTTTAGTAGATGGCTGTCCATCTTTTCGTTTATTATAATCTAAAACATCAATAAAGGTATAAACAGGCTCTGCATAGCTTTTTGTTAAATAATTTTCAATTGAAACTTCTTTAATCTTAGCGCCATCTAACATTTCTTTAGCACCATAAGCAACTTTACCTCTACCAGTTAAAACAATTTTAATGTTTGGTAATTGATTTCTCTTTAAACGCTCTATCAAAGCATTTTGATCTGGTAAAACTTCCGCTTTTGCAAGATTAAACAATTCATATTTTAAACCAAAAGCTCTAATACCATTATAAGCACCAACAATTCCTGCATAACGACCAAAACCTATTAGCCTTCTATTCTTTTCGTCCACAATAGTTTCGTGGTCATATAATTCTATATTTTTATCTAGAATAGTTCTTAAAAGTTCTCTATTATAAGGTTGTTTTTTTATAGTGTGTGAAAAGAAAAAATATTTTTTATTTGGAATAAGCGATTCTTTAGGAACTTCTTTAACACCAATTAAAACATCGCAATCGTTTAAATCATGATTTACTTCAATACCTTTTTCAAAATAATTTTCATCTGGAAAAATTCGAATATCAGAAGACTCTACTTTAATAATAGCCTGTGGAAATGTAGTTTTAAATTCTGCTAATCTTTCTGGAGAAAAAACTACTCTTCTATCTGGTGGATTTTTACGTTCTTTGATTATTCCGAATTTCATACTTATTTATTTAACTGATGACATATTGAATTGTTACAAATATAACATTACTAAAAATGATAAACAAAATTTTTTCTTCCACAAATTAATAGTAATTTTGGCGTAATTCTTGCAATAAACAAAAGAGTTGCAAAAATTGGGGTCGACTGGTTTTGACAGCGAGTGGAATTAAATTGTAAGCACGTCGAGAACTGGGACAATTCTCGTTAATAAAAGGTCTTAAACTTTTACACGGCGATAATAACTACGCTTTGGCTGCATAATTCTGAATTATAGTAAGAATTTGCCTAGTTCCTATTAGATAGGAAAGCTGGATTCCCCTCAAAAGCCTTGGTTTATGGCGTTTGATTTAGAGGAACCGTAAATGTAAACCTAGAGGCGGTGATGTTTTAAATCCGCTTTGAACTGGTAAAGCTAAGCAAAGAGTGGCTGTTTTTGGCCTTGCTTTTTGTCGAAAATCTAATCAAAAACTAAACGCGTAGAAAGCTTTTTGATTGCTTGTTTGGACGAGAGTTCGATTCTCTCCGACTCCACAATTAACACTGATTGTCAGTGTTTTACAAAATTTACACCCAATTTTACACCCAGTTATGTAGAATTGGGTGTTTTTTGTTTTAGTGCAATTATATAAATTTTAGCACTCTAAAACGGCGTTATTACTTTTTAAAGTTTGTAATAACTTCCTCAAAATCCTCTTTTATAAACTCCCAGTATTTGCCTTTGTAACAAATAGGTGTTAAATCATCATCTGCTTGGTCAAAAATTGTAAAGTTTTGAATAATCAAATCCTTGTCATGTGTGTAAGGATATCTTTGCTCGTGTAAGTCTATCATTTGACTTATACTATAAGAATCCAGCAAATCATGTAAATCCCAAAAATCTTTTTTACGACCAAATCTTTGAATAACATCTACTTTCATTGCTATAATTTCCTCAATGGTAGCCATTCTTATTCCGTCAACTTCTAGTAAGGGTTGAATAAAAGCATCCGTATAAAAAACATCTAATTTTATGGTGTTTGCTTCATCTTCTCCTACAAAATAAGCTTTTCCCATTGCAGGTGGAACATTTAAAGAATCCACGTAATTAAAAGTGTCTTTTAAAAACATTTCAATTTCATCAAAGTTAATTGAACCATAATCTGCATCACTAAATAAATCAATATCTATAGATTCTCTATGTCCAATTTGTAAACTTAATGCAGTTCCGCCTACTAATCTGAAATTTTCAAAAATAGGAGTATTCATTAAAGTAATAAGACTATTTTTTAATAAATCATTTACGGTATTATAGTGTAACATTAGGCTTTTTCTTTATTCTTGTAAATAGTGTAAGGTTTTCTTCTTGTAATGCGAAGAGCAGTTTTAATTTTTGAAGCTCCATAAAAAAGCTCTAACTCTTTTTTTTCTGCATCATTACCTCGTTCATATATACGCTGAATAATTGCTTTATACTGTTTATCCCAATTGATTTTAGAAATATCAGTATCCCAAAAAAGTGATTTTCGTAAATTAGATAAGTTTGGAGTATGAAGTGTTTTCTTTTTCTCTTGTGCTATATCATAATAAGTTTGCAGCAATGCTAAAGAACCTTCTTCTAACTCTAACTCTTTTTCAATCTTTAAAGCTAATGCAGTATTTAGGTTTCTTCTACCTTTCGTTATTGCATTAATGGTTTGCGGATGTTCTGCTATAGAAAGGGCAAAAGGGCGCTGAGAAATCTCTTTTTTAGCTAATAAACGCTCTAAAATGATTCCTGGATGTATGCCTTTGTATTTTTCTAATTGAAAACTCATAGCACAAATGTAAACAAATTTGTTTACATTTTGCGAAAATGATGACAGAATTTTTGTTTGATTGAGATTTATCCACCAAATTACGTAATGATTAGTTTATTTATTAGCAAAAACAGAGTTTTCCATTATACCTTTTAAACTTTTATAATCTATTGATTTATTTCTTTTAAAAACATGAATCTCAATGAAATCACTAAATGACAAATATTTATCTACATTATTATTTGTATCATAATACCTATAATATGAATCAATAAGAACATCTAATTTTTTTAAGTATGTTGTTCTATATAACAAATCGTTTATATGAATAATAGTTATTGGTTTTATTCTATTCATTAATTTTTTATCCATTAGTTTTAGATCATCTTGAATAAACTCATTTAATAGACAATTGAAAGAAAGTGAAGTTAATGTATCGTCTGTAGTTATTATAATCGGATAGTGCACTAGGTTCTTAATCTTGGAACTTTTATCAAAGAATGAATATTTATTATCGTTTGATAAATTAATAAAGTTCAATAGTTGTTTTGCAGCTTTATTTTTATTACCGTTTTTATAGTATTTTATTTTAAAATCATTTTCAACACCTTCAAATTTTAAATCCAACTTTGAATTAAATGATAACAATGAATTTTTACATTCAAAAATAAAAACTTTATTACCGTTTCTTATATAGTAATCGGGTAAAGCTAAATTTTCAATATTTTTAGTTTTATATGACTTTATTTTTAATTCACTGAACTGTAAATAATTATTACCAAAAACTGATTTTATTGCGTTTTTTAAAAGATATTTTTCAACAAATTCAGTATTGTAAATTTGATGGAAATTTACATAATTTGAATTTGTGAATTGTAAGAAATCATGATAAATTCCTGTATAAAATTTATTTAAAATGAAATAAAAATCAATAATAAGAAAATCTCCATTTTTCATCTTAAACAGTGGATTTTTAATTAATTCCGCAAGTTCATTCCATTCATCAGTACTTATTTTCTGATTAGAAATATAATCTAAATAGCAATATTTTTTATCTTGATTTTCTACTTTAAATTTATGATGCTGTAGAGCAACTTTTCCTATCTCAAAAATTATTGTAAATAACTCATATAAACTATTCACATTAAACCTATTAAGATATTTATTTAGTGTTTGTTCAATATTTACATCATTCACAATCCATTTTTCATATTGAATAAACTTCAACGCTTCAACCCAGAGTTTTCTATTTGATAATTCTTGATTAATGATGTGTTGATTTAAACCTAAGTACAGATGAAGTCTTATTTCACTTTCTTCTGTTCTATTTCTAGAAAAGTATTTTGAGAAAAATATCTTCTCCCTATTTGCTATTTCATCATTTACTAATAAATAAATTTTGAAAAGATTTTCAGGATTATAATTATCTTTTTCAATTGATATTTTCTTTTCTAATAATAATTCAATCGTCCTTAGAGTTGCTATTTTATTAACTATTCTAACATCCTTAATGGAAGGTTTTTCGGTATTTCGTAAAAAACTATCAACTATGCATCTCTTAAATTTTTCACTAGAAAAAGGAATCCATTCTTTCAGTATAAATTGTATTTCAGTAAACTCTTTCTCGTATAGTAAATACTCATTTTTATTTAACAGAACCAAAAACTCCAAAGCAGTTTCTAAATGAATACCTTTTACAAGTTCAACAATTGATTCTGATTTATTATAAATTTCGCTATAACCTAATCTTGATATCAATTTTGTTTTCATAATAGTGAATTTAAAATATTAATAAAAGATACTTTTAAATAATAAAGTAATATGCATAATACTTTAAAATCTCTTTATCAAAACTCTTTTAATAATCTGAATAACTTCTATTAACTCTATTTTAAAATATTCGAATGGTACTATTCAGATTTGAATTTAGCCAAAGAATTAATATAAAGAAAAATATTTGAATTATCTTTTAATTCATTTTTATCCCAATTTTTAATTCTATTTAGTTTGTCAATATTGAAATTACCATATATAATTATTGCCATTTTAATTTTCCTCTTTCTTTTATAATGAATAAACATAGAGCCGTTTAGAATATTAAATAAATTTTCATACTTGTGAATACATCCAAAAAACACTATTATTGGAAAATATACTATTGATAGTATAACAGGTAGTAAAAATGATTTAATTGTTTTGTTATCCAATATCTCAGAATAATTATAATAAAGCTGATGTATGCAATAGCAAAATAAAAATAGGCCTATTGCTGCAAGCAATTTGTTTAAAAAATTATTTGTTTGTGCATATCCTTCTTTTTCTAAATATAGATCTGTATAAATTTTTAAAACTCCAATAAGTGTAACTATTGGAATTAAAACCAATTCCCAACCTAGATCGAATGTGAAAAAGTTTATAAAAAAATCAGTAAATATTGTTATTGAAAAAATACTTTTAAATGTTGAAAAAGCTTTTAAATTAGAATTGACTTTATTAGAATTGAAAAATGAAATTAAAGCAAAACCCATAGACCACAAGACAAAATCTTTAATTAGATAACTTTCCCAAAAAAATGTTTTTTTTATTAGAAAGTATAGTAACGATATGTATGTTCCTATAAAAATGTACCAATAGATTAAAATTTTTGAGAATAGTAATTTAATTATGTTGCCAAAACCTTTATAATCTTTACTTAGATATAGTAATATGCCAAAACTTAAAACTCCCCAAAATAATATTGCTATTTCTCTAGTTGATATGCTATTTAAAAATTCATTCATAAATTATCAATTGAAACGATTTGTTCTTTTCCACTCCTTTAAATCATTCATGAATAAATTCATAACATCTATATAATTATTATCTAAAAGTGTTCTGTCTTTAATTTTTAAATCGTTCCAGTTTTTAAACAAATTTGTAATTACTTGAAACAATTTAAGATCAACATTCTGTAATCTTTTTAATTGATTTGAATAATCGAAAGTAACATTTGGGTCAGCTATAATTGCTACGAGTTTTCCTATAAACGGGTCAACGGCATCTTTATTAATTAATCCGTTGTTTGAATAATACAACTCAAAGTTTTTAAGTTCTTCGTTATCGCATTTAAAAATGTCATAATCTAGGAGGAATTTTTCCCTATCAAATCCCATTTCAAGATAAATAGGCAGCATTTTAACATGTTCTAAACAATTGCTAATATGTTCAATTAAATCATTACTTAAAATAGCACTAAAAAAGCTGTCTCCTAAAATGCGTAATTTCAAAGCACCAACACTATGAACCTCATTCATACTTAAATATACGTGCAACATTTCATGAGTAAATGAATGGGAACAAAGGTTGTTTTCATCAATGTAAAAAATCACTTTTTTTGACTGCTGAAAAACCGCATATTCATTGTTGATTGATTTTTCGAATTTAATATTGTAGTGGCTTTTAATTTCATTCCATAGCATTTGGTTTCTAGTATCTACTAAGGCTGTTAGAAACGGATGTTTTTTTTTAAAGAGGTTAAGCATTTGTATTTTATTAAATTTTTACTTTGCATCAGTATTTTATAATAAATTAAGTTTTATTTCCGTCAAACATTTTATCTACTACATATCTGCCGCACATTTCTCATCTAGCCTCTGTTAAAATTTTCAAGAGCAGTAAAATGGTTATCTATGCTATTTGTTTTGATTTTGACATAATTAATATTTTCCAATTATAGGTTTTAATTCTCTAGCTAATTCCATTTCTAAAATGGTTATTAAATCACTCATTTCTTCATTAAATACTAAATAATTTAGTGTGAGATTACCAAAAACTTCTGGGTTAAACCAATGAAATAATTGCATTCCTGCAGTTTTTTCATTGTTAGAATAGCCTAAATGTGTAACCAATCTTAAATGAAAATCCTTCTTTACTTTACCCACATATAATGTTTTTGAGTTTTCAGCTAAGTAACGTTTATATGAAGCACTAGCTCGTGTAGATTTAGTTTGTTTAAATTCAATATAGTTTTTTCTTAACTCAGTTGCATTAGTTTTTTTATCATCAATTGTAAACCAATATAAAATAGGTTTTTTTTTATTCTCTTTTAGTGGTAAAAAAACTTCTTGTTGTGCTATACAATTGGTAATATTGTACAAACTAAGGTACTTTTCTTCAAATAATAATGAAGAAATTAAAATAGAATTACCTTGATTATAGAAATTTTTATTTTTTGTTATAATTTCATTTATTTTATCAAAGATTAAATTTATATGTTTTTTCATTCACTTTATTTTTTTATAATATTTAACTTAATAGAAATTATCTTTTATATGGATTAGATCCAGTTAGCCATGAATCAAAAACAACATATGAAGCTTCATCATCATTAATCCATAATTTCATATTTCCTGCTCTATTAGTTTCTCTATCTAAGTATGGGTATAACTTTAAATACTCAACTCTATTAAATGAATAAAGATTTAAATTATCCTTTGAAACAGGTATTATCGCACACCTATTTGTGTTTCCATCCACAAATCCAAGTTCCCATGGCATCCATTTTGACATTTCTGCATTTGTAGAAATTGCTAATAATAAACTCTTTGAGTTTTTCATCCTATTTCGAATTAATTCAGCACTAGCTTTAGTAACATTTGTTCTATCTAATTCAGGATCAACTATCCAATCTACATAAACATAAAATCCCATTTCAGTAAGCTCATTATATAACCCTAGTACTTCCTCTCTATCTAAATAACTATGAGATAAAAAAACATCAAACTTAAGTTGTGATTTATCAACATTAGAAAACATACGTTTTTGTTCTGTAATTAATGTTGCTGAATATTTATTTCTTAAATAACTACTAGTATATATTGCCATTGATTAGGAGTTTTTAAAATGTTTTACCCAGTTGCTAATAATTTCAATTAACTCTGGAGATAGTTTTTTACTAGACTTCTTAAGTTCAAATTGAAATATAAATGAATCACTAATTTGCGGATCGAGTATACCCTCAGGATAAACTTTATCTTCTTTCAATATTAAAAGAGGTAAATTAGCTTGAAAAGCCATTCCTGCTTCTATTTGAATCCAGGGAGAAGAACTGTATTTATGAACTAATTCTTTTGATTCTTTTGAATGTTCCTTTTCATAACCAATTAAACTATGGTGTCTTTCCATACCAATTATAATTGCCGCAACACATGTCTCCATGATGTTTTTAATAGGCATCAGTGGACTTTTGAAACTCCAGTTATTCTTTCCTAAATTTGTTGGATTTAATCCATGTTTTTTTAGTTCTACTTCAATTAACTTAAGAAAATTCTCTTGATATTTATTGTAAGGAGTTGGGTGTGAAATAAAAACGTTAATAATTTTTTCCATATTATTTAAACTAGTAAGCCACTAACTTCAAATGTGGATTCTTGATTAATTAAATTTTCTTCAAAACTTCTGATTTGGACTTCTTCTAATTTTAGAATTGTTGGTTTGATATTTTCATGACGATCAATAGCATCTTGAAACTTTAGTTTCGTGAGTTCTTCAATTAATGAAACAGGAACTTGATAATTTTCATCCTCCTTAAATTCAAGAAATGGCTTTAATGATGACTTCTTTTCAGCCAAGCCAAAATCACGAAAACTGATTTCATTAATTAAATCATCTCTTCTCAATGGATTAATTTGTCCCATCAAAAAACCAGCTCTGTAAAGATCACCATCATCCTTCAAATAATAAATTATTTTCCAAAATAAAACTGGAATTTTAAATATTGAACCATCATGGAGCCTTACTTTGAATTCAGGATCTAATTCATCCAACACAGGACCAGTAAAGACTGAAACTTTTGCAGGCTCTGGGACTCTACCCTTTATTATAACTGAATTCTCTAAATATTTCCAAATCCCATTGTTTAAAGAATCATGTTGGGGGGCAGCATTTGGATAAAAGAAGGTGCTTATTGCAGCATTTTTTGCCTCTTCTTTATTTCCTTCTAAATCCCATTGAACATCTTCTCTTTTTGTCATATGACCTTTTTCAATTGTTGCTGCTTTAATTGTATTAAATAAGGTATAATCTTTTGTGGTAAGTTGTTCATTTTTTTTAATCCGAGAATCTTTTTTGAATGTTCCTGAACGGTCTGCCTTTTCAAATTTTATTCTATAAATATTACTTGCACTTACAATAGGAACTCTTCTACTTTTGTTTTGGATTACACTATAATAAGTATAATCTAATACTTGCTCACTTGTTATTGCATTGATCGCAATCTCATTAATATATTCTTTACAATCAGGCATTTCAACCATAAAATTATCTCCTAGAAAATGATTATTAAATCCGTCCATATTTTTAAATTTAAATTCTTCCTTCATTAACTAATCGCCAATAGTGAAGCCCTAAAGAAGTAAGTTTACAAGTTTTAGAATGCATTGCAGCATAATACATATGCTCTTCACCAACTGGAATTATTAATCCTACACCTTCTAATTTTTGAAGATCTTTAAAAATTAATACATTCTCTTGATTAGCGTAAGGTTCTATCACTTTATGTTCAACATCATTTGAGTTGGTATCCTCAAATGAAGGATCTAATTGAAAGCCATCTAAAGGATTATGAAAATATTCTGCTAGCTTTCGAAGAGTACTAAGTGAAACTTGAGGAATGATACTTCTTAATTCTACAAATTCAGTAACATTTGTTTTAAAAACAGGTCTTTGCTCATGAGCACCTAATGCCTGATCAATATAGGCGTATAAGCCACCTGGAGAAATATGCCCTCTAACATCTGCTGCCCCACCTTTCAAACCTTCAATTAAAAGATTTGTGAATACTCCATGTCCATTTATTTCTTTTGATGGTTCATCTTCTCTTGAGGATGTAAGAATTGAAATTCCTGTTTTTATATGTGTTACGCTTCCATTTTCAGCAGGTATTGCAAAACTTCCTGATTTGCAACAATCAAGAATAATAACTTTGTTTCTCATTTCTGAACTATTGGCTAAATTTAAGATATAATTCATGTCAATTCCTTCATCATATCTTTTGTGATCAGGGGTTACTAAAAAGCCACCTAATTCATTTACATAGCCATGACCAGCAAAGTATAATAGCCCCATGTCAGCATTAACATCAAAAAACTTAGAAATTTCAGTCAATAATTCCGATTTCGTTCCAACATCATAAAGGGTTACCACTTCAAAATTAGTAGTGTCATTTCCATTAACTTTTAGAAGTTCTGAAATGATTTTAGCATCATTTATTGCACCTTTAAGTGGATGAGTTGGATAATTGTTAATCCCGATAATTAATGCCTTTTTCATAACTATATATTTTTACCCTCATTCATACATTGGTCAATTGCATTTGCTATTGAGTCCCAACTCCATTTAATAGTTCTATTTCTTTGTAATCCTGTTGGCAAACTCGAATTCTCATTTGCTCCATCAACATAAATCCCAAATACAGGAACATTATTTTCATTTGCAAAAGATATTTCTTTGGCAACACCTGTGGCAGATAACATGCTTTTACCTACAAGTACAATTAAAATATTACACTTATTAATTTTTTCATGAATAAGTTTTTCCCATTCTTTTTGAGGTAAATGAGTTTTTGAGCTCCAATCTTCAATATTAATAGGAGTTTTTGCATTTTTTGACTGACCAACAAACAGCATTTTTTCTGTACTATTATTGTCAAAATCAAAGCTAATAAACACTCTTGGATTTGCCATATTTTTACTTTTCTAAATTATTAATAAACTTTTCTAAATTATCCCAACTCCATTCAACAACTTTTTTGCCTTTTAATTCTATCGGAATTGCTCCTTTATTATTTTTAAAAATATGCATCCCAATTATTTTTATTCCCTCTTCTCTTGCACATTTCATTTCCCATCTAGCACCTCCAGCTTTATGTGTATTTTTACTCAACAAAGCTATTACACCATCACATTTTTTTATTTTTGTTCTGCATCTTTTTTTCCAAATACTTTGCTCCCATTCAGTTTTTACAGACATATCTATGAAGTCAAATGGCGAATGGTTTTTTCTTGCCTGATTAACTAAGTCATCTCTATACTTAATATCCTCAATTGCAAAACTTATAAAAACTCTTTTCTTTTTAGTTGTTTTTTCTTCTTTGGATAAAAACAATGTTGCCAATCCTCCAATTATTAAAAACGGCCACATATAATTATTTTTTCTTTTTAGCATTCTCCTTCACAAACAATCCTTCCGTATATTTCTCGTATAGCTCAAACAAAAACTCCATACGTTTGGCTTCGCTTGTAAATGTTTGTTTGCTGTAAGCACTATCAACGGCTTTGTCTAATTCGTTATGGCCTTTTACTAAAGCAGGAGGCATGGTTAACGGACTATATAAATCTGCTAATGAACTATTAGGAAATGAAGCTCTAATATCTAACACATTTTGTGCTTTTTCTTCAATGGTTTTTATTTGTTTATCCGATGGATTCTCTGGCCAAGGAAAATTGTTATATACATTATCTTTTGAATATCTAAAATCACTTTTCAATCTACCGCAAGTAGTCTTTACCCATGACATGTGCATTTTTGTCATTAAAATTCCAAAATTATAAAGTGTAGCATCTGGCATTATTAAATTACCATTTGTTGAAATAGTGTTTTTATCAATAAATCCCATAGGAATGTAATTTCTTCTTTCAGAAGAAACTACTGGAATTACAAGACATTTGTCAGGATTGTTTGTTTCACGAAATAAAGTTGGAGTAAATGCAAGTTTTTGCATTGCTTTATCTCTACTTGTAAGACGGTCTGCTTTAACTCTATTAATACGTTCAATTACATAAGGCATTTTACTTAATTCCTCAGGTGGACAATCTACAAGCCAAAGACAATATCTTGTTTTATTATTGATGAACTCGTCAGCTCCAATTAAATATTTTATATATTTTTTAGAATTAGGTTCATTAGTAATAAGAAAATCGTAATCATCTTCCTCAACAATTAATCCTTCGCTTTTAGCATAATAATTACCTTTTAAAATTTTAGGTACATCACATAACGGTTTAGTTCTTTTACCAACAAAAATATCTTTTGCATCTACTAAATATGGATTAATATTTTTTACTTTTAATTCATGAGCTTCACCACTTATATCTTCATATTCAAAAATTCTTTTTTGACTTGAATCATAATTTGCAAACCCAACAATTACACAATAAACAGCTGCATTTCCTTTTGCTTCATTACTCCATTTAAAAGTTCTATGTGCAAAATGGATTTTAATACCGTATTTATTAATCATTTGTCCCCATAAAATGCTAGTTTGTTCTCCTTGAACAATAGAATTTGTAGAAACAAAAGCTGCTTTAATTTTTGTGCTTTGAATGTATTTAGCAGCTTTTATATACCAACCAGTCACATAATCTAAAACACCACTTCCTTGAATATTTTCAAATTCTTTTACTATTTGATTTCTTTGAAACTGGCTCATAATATTTGAACCTATGAATGGCGGATTACCAATAATATAAGAAAGTTCATTTTTAGCTACAACTTCTTCCCAATTAACTTCTAAAGCATCTCCATGGACAATTTTAGCTGATTTTTTTAAAGGCAAACGCGCAAAATATTGTCCAAATTCGTTACTAATTTGCATGTTCATTTGGTGGTCAATTAACCACATGGCAACTTCGGCAATTCGTGCAGGGAATTCTTCATACTCAATACCGCACATCATATCTACATCTAACCAAATGATATCGGAAATATCTAAAACTCCTTGCCCTGATTTATAAGTAGCTCGCAATACTTCTAATTCCAACAAACGTAATTCGCGATAGGTAATTACCAAGAAGTTTCCACAACCACAAGCAGGATCTAAGAATTTTAGTTGGCTAATTTTTTTATGGAATTGAGGTAATTTGTTTTTATTACCTTTTATACTTTCAAATTCTGCCCAAAGTTCATCTAAAAACAAGGGTTTGATTAATTTTAAAATGTTGCTTTCACTTGTGTAATGCGCTCCTAAATTACGTCGCTCTTTAGGATTCATTACGCTTTGAAACATAGAACCAAAAATAGCTGGAGATATTTTACTCCAGTCAATATAACAACAATCTAATAAGGCTTTGCGCATTTTACTATCAAAACTTGCCATAGGCAAAATTTCTTCAAACAATTTGCCATTCACATAAGGAAAATCATTTAATTGCTCATCTAAGTTTTTAAAGCGCTTGTCTTTTGGGGTATTCAACACCTGAAATAATTCTTGCAGTTTTGAAGCTAAATCACTTCCGTCTACAGCCGTCCTATTTTCAATATAATCTTGTAATTGTTGTTTCTCAAAAATTGTGGTATCCTCAGCAAACATGCAAAACAAAATTCTAACCAAATATACTTCTAATGGGTGCCCTTCATAACCAATTTCTTCTAAACGGTCATGAAGTTTTCCCATTAATTCAGCTGCTTTGATGTTGGCAGGGTCTTGCTCTTTATAGGTTTTCTTTTGATAGCCTAAAAGATAACCAAAGCTTTGTACATTTAATACTAATTCATCAAGTGTAAACTCTAAAGTAGTTTGCTCTTCAGTATCGTAAAGTCTGAAAATTTGAAAGTCGCATACCAAAACGTATTTTGGTAGTTCGTTTTGTTTTAATCCGTGTGTATAATCAATTGCTTGTATGAATGCTTTGTCTAGGCTTTTACCACGACTTTTCATTTCTACTAAAATGGTACCCTTCCAAAGTAAATCTATATAACCATCAGCATCCGATAGTTTTTTTACTTTGTGTTCGAATGTTCCTATTTTTTTTCGAGTAATTCCAAAAACATCAAAAAAAGCGTCTAAAAATGGTTTAGCATCAGCTTCTTCACTTGTTGTATCATTCCATTCTTTAGAAAATTTAACTGCTCTATCTTTGATTTCGTTCCAGCTTAATGCCATTTTTTGAGTATTTTTTAAACTTCAAATCTATCTTAATTTATATCTATAAGCAATACGTATTTATACCTAAAATTCATATGTAACTATAAATAAATATAACCTCTTGCAATTTACAATTTAAACTTGTAAGATTTTTACGGTTTTACGTAAAATGAATTATAAGTTTTGCACAATACATTCTTAATAAAATTTAAATTTTATTTTACTAAATTTACACCTAGAAAAATATATTTAATCGCGTAAGCTATTAATTTGGAAATAGAAAACTAGGAATCTTCTTAACATCCCAAACTTAATAGGCTTACGCCTGTGCATAATACTTGCGTGGGCGTAGTCTTCTGGTTGTTGGGTCTCCTAGTACCTCTATTTCGGTTGGCTATTGCTTCACGCATTTTTTTTATGCTTATGAAAGAAAAAGAAACAAAAAAAAGCAGTAAAACTGCTTTTCAAAAAATCTTGAACTATTTGTTGTTTGAAGATTTTAAAACTCCTTTGTTTAGCTCTGAATACGAAAATTTATCTGAAAATTTTATAAAGTATAATAAACCTGGAGCTATATTCAACGAAGCATTAAACATAGAGCTAAGTGATATTTTCGAAGAAATATTAGTTGACCTTAGCTATAATGATAGAACTGAAATTATTGATACTCTACTTAAAGACAAGGATAGTTATGATGGATTGCTTTATGTTTTTACTCTTGAAGTACATAGAAAATTTAAAAATATCAATGAGGATATCCCATCACAATTTTTAAAAATGTTACTTCATTACCAATCTGAAAATCAATTAAATATTTTTCTAATGGTTTATTTTAAGCAATATTTCTATAAGTTATATGAAACTAAATTTTCAAAATATTCTCAAATTTCTGAACAGGAATACAAAATAATTTTAGAAAAATTTATGACTAAAAAATCATCCTTAGATTAAAGTTTTATTAATTCTAAAAATTCTTCTTCTGTCATTTCAATTACAATTTTTGGTTTAGAAAAAGTACCTTTTTCTACTGAATATAATTTACTTAATTTTTTAAATTTATTGTAAATATTTCCAAGCTGTTTAGATTTTTCGTCATATTCTTGTTCTAATAATTTATAAGCATCAACTTCTTTTTTAAGTTTTTCTTCATACTTATTAGTTATATAATCAATATTTTTTTCGCTTGTTATTGATTCTATATTTGAACTAGTTTGTGGATTATTATTATATAATTTATCTTCATCATAAACACACTTTTTTATTTCTTTAAGTTGATAATTTATATCTTGAGTTACCGCTGTATAAATTCCGTTTAATTTATCATTTTCGATTTTACGAACAACTGCAATTACTCTATTATTATCTTTATTAATTTCATCCATTTTTAAAATTAATCGCTCTAAAAGCGAGTTAAATCTATCTTTAGGATTGACAGAATTTGTCTCAAAAAAATAAAGTAAATCATCCATTAAATTGATGTTAGTTGAATAACCAAATCTTCTTTGTAAAGTCATCCATCTTTCTGCTAAAGTACCCGTTAAACGAATATCTTTATTTTTATATATTTTTTTCATTGGCATACAGTTAATTAATTGATTTTTAATTATTTAAATTCATTTTACGTTTTAATTCCGTAAACTTTTCAAAACTAATGTCGTATTTATTGAGAATAGACGCTTTAGCGCTGTTCCGTCTTGCGTATTCAAGAGCACACTCATAAAAGAATATTTTTAAGCCATTCATTTAAGTCTTTAAAGTCTTTATAAAATGCTCTACAATCTTTTGCATTTTTAAATTTTTCAAGGGTCGATTTTGTATATAAACTGCCAGCTTCATCATGATCAAAATACAATTCAATTTCCTGGTAGTCTGATAAAATTTTATCACAACGATTTATTAATGCAACTGAGTTAAGAATTATAAAATCGGAATCAGGTTTGTATGTGTTTATGAATGATAAATAATCGAAAAAACCTTCAAAAATTCTTAATTTGTTTTTGTCACCTTTTACAATTAAAGTAATATCTTTTTTACCAATACAAACCTTTGCATACTTGGATCGAATTTCGAATCCATTACTTCGATTTTGAAATCCAATTCCGAAGTATTTTTTGCCGTTTATTTCATAATGGACTTCTTTTAAATTTGATTCGTTTTCGTAATAATATATTTTTCTGCTTTCTAAATATTGTTTCAATGCATAATGTTGTATTTCAGTTACTTTAATTATTTTGACTTTACTTTCAGTTTCACTAAAATTAGATACAATATTTTTTTGCTTTTGAAAAGAAAAAATAGATTCATCCGAATAATTTTCTAAAAATTTTAAAGCTTCAGAAATTGAATAATTGAATTTGATGGCAACAAAGTCAATTATGTTTCCGCCTTTCTGAAGTCCGTGGTCGTACCATCTATTAATTTTTGTATTTACTTTAAACGACGGTGTTTTTTCATCGTGTAGAGGACTGGAGTACCAAATATCAAATCCATTGGTTTTTGATGGTATATAATTCATTTTTTGAAGTGCTAATTCGATTGGAATTTGCTTTGCTTTTTCTATGTTCATTTTTAGTTTTATCTAAGTATTTGCTGTTTTTACTTACCTACTTACCTAAGCCAGTAAATTCAAGGGTTCATAAGATTTTTAATTGTTACCTAATACTTACCTACTTACCTGAGTTTTTTAGGTAAGTATAGGTAGGTTAAATTATATATACTTACCTAAGAAAAAGTCTTATTCTATAAGGGTTTAGGTAAGTAGGTAAGTTAGGTAAGTACATTTTCTAATTATTCATTATTTCAACTGGACTAATATTGAATTTTGGCTTTGCCAAGTAGCCGTATACTTGCTTTTGTGGATGTTTTACCCTACTAAATTTGAATCCACTAAGCGCTTTACCAATTTTTTCCCTACTAAGTCTTAATCCCAATGGAATTAGTTTTGTCATGATTTCAGTTGATGTATTGAAATAGATTAAATTCTCCGTTTTTTCGAAGTATTTAATTATCATTTCTTGCTCAATTGTCAGACTGGTGTATTTTTCATTTCTCTTTTCATTATCAATAATATCTTGCTGCGTTAATTCAGGTACAAAATTTTTGTCGTAATAAGCTAAATAATAAGCTTGTGACCAAACATCGTCCATATCAATTTCTTTAGAGTAATTAAAATCGATTCTTCCGATTACATCAAAAATTATCCATCGAACCGAACCAGTTTCATCAGTAAGGAAGTCGACCATATTTGTACTACCTACAAAGGAGCAAATTCGAGGCAAATTTTCAGCTCTGCGTTCATATGGAAGTCTTTCATTAATAAAAACCTTACTGATTAATGATTTTAAATAGTTCGCTTCTGTTTTACCAATAACAGATAATTCCTCCAGGTTAATAATTAAGTTCTTACACATCTTAATTCGAGAATCTTTATCTGTTCCCAAGTCTTCCGCTATATAGTTTGAAAGTTTTTTAGGGATAAAGTTTTGGAAATAAGTCGATTTTCCAGCGTGTTGGTCACCATTTGCTAGAACAAGACAATGTTTATTTATTTTATCTTTTTCAAAAGCACAAATAACCGCTCTAGCAAACCATTTTTTTAAATGATAGGTAAATGCTTCATCATCATTTGTTTTTACGTAAGAAGCCAATTTTTCAATATAATCAATTTGATTATCCCATTTTGGTAGTTCTAAAAAATATTCCTTTATAGGATCAAATCGCTCAATAAGATTCGATTTGATTAAAATTTCAAGCTTATTATAATTTGTTTCAATATTATTCCTGGTTAACTCAATAAGCAAGGAATTTAAATTTAAAGATTCCCAATTATCACTACCAATAATGTTAATTTCATAGTCTAATGAAATAGTATTAAACCGAATTCTATACTTAGAATTAATATACTTGATGATTCTATCAAAAATAGTATTTGATGCTATATCAGTATGATACAGCACGTTTATAGTTTTATTTTTCATACAATAAAAGAATTATTGTATATTTGCAGTGCACATATACAAAGAGATTATAAAATATAAGCACAATTGAACGGCGAATTCAATTGTGCTTTTGTTTTTTAAACAAATTTGATTTCAATAAGACTAAATTACTTTCTCCCACCCTTTTCAACTTTTGCAAGTTTCATGGCTAAATCAGCATCAACAATAATTTTTCTACCGATTTGGGTAATTGCAGCATCAATCTTTTTACTTTTTTTCAAACGATTTGCAGTAGGTTTGCTACAACCAAACAATGTTGCAATACCTTTTACCGTAAACGTATTTTTTTGACTGAGTATTCTGGTCTGTATTGCTTGATGTAATCTCGTTAGAGCTTTTATTATTGATAAATAAAAACTCTTCTGTAGTTAATTGAAAAAGTGGCTTTTTTAATAATTCTTGAATTTCCATAATATTAAACTGTTGTATTAAACAATAGCCTTGTACAGAGGCTTTCGATGTTCGAACAGTGTAAAATTATATTCAAAAAAAAGGGGAAATGTGGGGATTTAAAAAAAAATAAATCACAAAATTCTAATATTCAATGTTTTAAAAAATATTTTTAATCTTATAAGGGGATTTAAAAAATTATGATACTTTATTTACTCCATTTTCAATATTTCATTCAATTTATCGACAAAAAGCACCGCTTCTGAAACCCCTTTATCTTTATTATATTCTATTTGATTGGATTTCTTAGTAAAGTAATCTAAAATCCCTAAATTATTCAAGATTTTATCACGCCATTCATTTTCATCATTGGAATCAATTATCTCCGATAATCTTTTAATTATATAACACGCGTATATCTTTTTGCCTTTTCTAATTATCAAATTTTCTGAATTTTGAGAATTGTTCAAAAAATTATAAAAATTATTATCTGAAGTACATTCGAAGTATTTTTCATTACATAATTCATATATTTTATAAGAAATTCCCATATTCAAGTATTTTTTACTTTGAAACTCATTTATATCATCATTTATGTATGAATTTATAATACCTAAAAATGAATTGCTTAAAACACATAAATCATAAAATTTATTATGAATAAATGGTAAAACATAGCATAAGATATTCTCTCTCTTTTTATGTAAGGAAAATAACTCTTCATTTTCCCAATCATAAAGCTGCTTCTTGTATAAATACTCTTCCCAAACTGGGTCATGTTCATTATCCTCAGGATTCTTAAAAAATTTATCTCCTAAATTATCTTTACTTAACCTATAATTTTTAAATAAAATATCAACTTCTTTTTGCTTTATTCTAATGCTTTTATCAAAAAAACTTGATTTAATTCCACATAATTTATCAACGTCTAGAGTATTAAAAAGTTCTTTATTTTCTTCATATAGTTTAATATTATCATTCAAAACAATCTTAAAAGCATTAAATTTTGATTGAAAATTTAATGCTTCACTACTTTCAAATAAAACCTTCTCTAACTTTTTTATATCTTTAATTTCTTCAAAAAAATTAATTACTATTTCTTGTTCATCAAAACCATAAAGTCCAGTTTCAATAAACTTTGCATAAATTGAATTAACTTCTCTAAACGAGGATATATAAGTGCTTAATTCCATACCTAAGTAAGATTAAATTTTTTCATTTCATTAGCCTTTAACTCATTGACAACATCAATGTAAGGCTTCATTGATTTATAATCTGAGTGTCCAGTCCACTTCATCACAATTTGAATGGGAATCCCTATTGAAAGCGCATAACAAATAAATGTTCGTCTCCCTGCATGTGTACTCAAAAGCTCATATTTTGGCGTAACAGTATCAATTCTTTTTGCTCCTATGTAGTAAGTTTCATGTATAGGTTCATTGAGACCAACAAGCTCAGCCAATTCTTTAATATAATCATTCATTTTTTGGTTACTAATTACAGGAAGAGCCTTATCATCTTCATAATGCACATCTTTATATTTATTAAGTATAGCTGTCGTATAATTATTTAAGTCGATAAATAAGCTATCACCGGTTTTAACTGTTGTGATTTCGAAATGATTATTTTTAACATCACTTTTTTTCAAGATATATACATCTGAATATCGAAGAGAACTGTAGCAACAAAAAATAAATACATCCCTAACTCTTTCTAAATATTGTTTGTTTTCGGGAATAATAAACTCTCGAAGACTTTTTAATTCATCAGGTGTAAGAAAAATTACTTTTTTTGGAACAATTTTTATATTAGGTTTAAATTTTTCAAAAGCATTTGAAGGATTATAATTTTTCTCATAAGCCCAACGAAGAAACCATTTAAGAAAGCCTAATTGCTTCAAAACAGAAGTATTTCTCATTTTCTTTTTTTCACCAAGATATAATATATAATTATTCAATCCGTTTTCATCAAAATACTCAAATGTCAAATCTGATTTAAAAGTAGATAAATGAACTTTAACGCTTTCAAACTTTTGTAATGTAGATTTTGCCCAGTTTTTTTGTCTACCATTCACATTTTTAAATTCATCGTAAACAACCATAAAATCATTTTTTAATGACTTTTTTGAGTCATTAGAATTTGATTTATTTAGTTCAACAAATTCTTTCTTCAATAATTCTACAGAAGGATTTATGTTTTTGGTTTCAAAAATTTTAAAAATATCTTGAATTTGAGTGTAATATTTTTGAAGGTCACTATTTATATCAGATGCACTTTGTTTTAATTTATTGGTACATCCATTTTTTACTTTCTGTTTTTCAAAATCCCATTTAGCAACATCAATTCTATATCCAGTTGAAAAATCAATTCTGTTATTAGAAAAAATAACTCTCATACGAATTGGAACATTATCAATAATAGGAATACCATCTTTCTTCCTGTTCTCTAATGAAAAAATTATATTGCGCTTAAGATTTGCCATAATAGGGTGTGAAAAAATTACACCCAAATTTACACCCAGTTTTTGAGTTATGCAATAATATTTTATGATATTTTAATTTACTATAAAAAATAATAACCTGTTAATTAACAGGTTATTGAGTATTTTGGATTTTTTATGATACCATAGGTGATAGAGTCTCCGACTCCACCAAAAACCCTGTAAAGCACTTATTTTACAGGGTTTTTTATTTACGGTTGCCGTTTTTATTCTTATATCAGATTAAAAATTGTTAACTAAATATTATCATTTTTATATTAAAAGTTCAATGACTTAAGTTTACTGACTAAATATACCGTCAGCTACTAATCATCTAGAAGCAAAAAATTATAAAAGAATTGTTTTCACTATTATAAAGAGTTGTAATAAAGCATATAGAATATTATATAACAACTATATTGTATAATAGGCTTCTAATTTTACATGTACCTTATCAATTTCTTTATCGATATAAGCTTGTGCATAATGGACATAACGGTTAAAAGAGCTACTAGCATGGCTATGACCACTTATTTTTCTAACCAAATGTTCTGGCATACCTAAAATAAGTAAAGTAGTAATAGCGGTTCTACGCATCATGTGCGAACTCATTTTATCGCAAAACCGTTGATTTGATTTTTTTGCGCTAATAATTTTAGTTTTACCTTGCTTTTCTCTTGAAACATGAATAGATTCTGTAAAACCAGCCATTTCTCCCATTCGCTTAATGGAACGATTAAAATTAGCTAAATTTTTTGTTCCAAAAACAGGTTTTATGTTACTTAAATCTTTGTGCTTTTTATAGATATCTACTGCATAAGAAGGTAACTTAATAAAACTATACGTTTTTGTCTTTTTCGATTTCAATTTTAAGTACCATTCATCATTTGTTTTTTCAAAATTTTTATTGGTCAACAAAAAAATATCCGAAAAACGCAAACCAGTTGTACAACCAAAAACAAAAATATCTTTTACTTTTCGTTGTGTTGAAACCAACTGGCTTTCAAACTCTTTATTGTGAATTAAAAATTTTAATTGTTCTGGGGATAATACCAAAATATCAATTTCCTCTTTTCTTACATAAAATTGCTTGTAATAATCACCTGTATAGATATCCTTTTCATCTTTAAGATAATTAAAAAAAGTTCTAATTACTTTAATGTTTGCACCAACATAATTATCAAAGCAACCTTTTTTATACATAAACTCGGTAAAGTTTTTGTAAAATTTCTTCCAATACGTTTTTTCAGTTTGCAATTCCCGTTTTGTTAACCGCAAAATACTACAAACTCTCAATTCAAAATTTGTATCGGTAGAAAATTGAATTAAATTTTGTAAAACATATTTATAATTATCAATAGAACCAGTTGTAATACGTTCTCCATTTTTTTTCAAACGTTTACCAGTTTCTGAATCACGAATCATTTGTTTAAACAAAGGAATTAAAAATTGTGTTTTCTTCATCTTTATAATTTATAAATCCATTTTCTCAACATTTATTTGTAATTTTATAACATAAATATGTTCTTAAAAATTATTGAAAAAAAAGTGCTTTTTAGCTACCAAAAAGTGTCAAAAAATGCAATATTAAGCAATTATAATGAATTTATAACATTTACAAACACTTGTATTCATTATAATTAATGAAGTTTTGACTACTATCCTTTTGGAATGCTCGTACCAAATCGACACGGCTCAAGCTCTGCCTACCGTTACGGGTTTAATGGAATGGAAAAAGATGATGAATTGAAGGGTATTGGGAATAGTTATGAGTTTGGTAATTACGGTTACGACCCTCGAACTGGAAGAAGGTGGAATATTGACCCTTTAGCAAGATATTGGCAAAGCCCATATGTTTGTTTTAATAATAGTCCAATTGTCTTTGCTGATCCTGACGGATTAGAAGGAGTACCCAAACAAAAGAAAATTGAAAAAGGAGATACATTTTATGACATTGCAAAAAGTAGTGAAGGTAGTATTACTGTAAGTGATTTAACGAAATGGAACCCTGGTGTTGATCATAAGAATTTAAAAATTGGGTCAAGTATTAATATTTCGGACCCAAATAAAAATTTATCAATTGGTAAGAGTGATAGTAGAGCTATGAAAGGAGAACAAGGAAATAATGATTTCATAAATCCTAAAAGCTCTGATATATCAGGTTCTTCTGAAATGGATGATGATATTGAGACATTACAGAAAAAAATGATAGGTGCATTATCTCTTGGAACTTTTGGAACGTTAGATGATGAAGCAGAAAAATTAGCAAATCATTTTTTTACTGGTAATGGTACTGACCGATATAGCAAGGTAATTGCAAACTCAATGGTTAATGAGCAACAATTTAAGAAAATGAAGAATTTTATAATTGCTAGTTTTAAAGGTCAGATGATTTTAAATAAGGGCGATTATAGTCAAATAGTATTAACTGTAAATAATTTGCCTTATTTTGGTAAATCAGACCCTCAATTACTAACTTTAGTTGGAGGAACTCAGCAATTAGATATTTTTTTAAGTTCTATAAGTATTGATGGAAATAGTTATTCTGCTGAACTTACTTATGAATTATCTGATACTTTTGGAGTTGATGAGGCTGATGTAATAAAACCATTACCATCTTTTGTAGCGGGAAAAGGGCTTCGTTCAATGTGGATTTTACAACACAGACATGGTTTTCGTCCATTTAAGAGTATTTTTAAATTTAAAACAAAAGTTAATGGGAAGTTCTAATAAAATGTTTCTAATACTGTTTGCCTTAGTATTAGTCTCTTGTAAAAAAAACAAAGAATTAATTTTTCACAAAAAATTAGTTCTACCGTCAGAAACACACAAAACAACAAAAAATTTTTGGGATATTTATCCTGTTGAAAATTTAAATATTGACGACACGGTTATGGTGAATAAGGTGTCAAATTTTGTTTTAAAGAATTTTAATAAAAATAAAGTAGAAACTTGTAATACATATAAAGTTAGTTTTTATGTTTATGATGAAAATGGTGAAAATGGAATTAATAACAATATTGATTTCAATAAAGATTTAATAGAATGGAAAAATGATTATATTCAATTGGAATATAATTGGATACACGGAAATTTTTATGGAATCACATATTTTGATAATAATGGAGGTATAGTTTCTATGTATGTTCCTGTAAAAGGGTTTGAAAAGCATATGAAAGTTTTAGAAAGAGAAGAAAAGGGGAAAAATGGATTTGATGAAAACGGTAATTCTCTCAAGCACTGACCATTTTATCCCGATAGCGCGGATTTGCAACCCGATAGCGCGGATTTGTAATCCGTGCCCACAAAGAATATAAAAAGACAAAAAGCACTCTATAAAAAGGGTGCTTTTGTTGTTTTATAGGTTAGCAAGGTTTTGCAAATTATCTTTCAATTTTTTCTTTGTAATTAAAGAATCTATCAAAATATAAATAGATTTTTTTTCGTCTTCATTAAGCGAATCCAGAGCACTCACCATTTTAAACTACAACAAAAGGGCACCAATATTGGTTTTTGCTTTTAAACAGTGGTTTTAACCTAAATAATAAAAGTTTTAGTAAATGGCTTTTACATATAAAAACAGAACATCAAATATAAATGGTGTTCTGTTTTTTGGTTTTAATAGTGTGGTGGTTTTCTAAAATTTATTAATACTATTCTTTAACACATAAATCACCCAAGCAAAAATCCTCAAAATCTTCGTTTTCATCTTCAATTTCAAATAGTGCTTCTTCATGTAGTTGTGGAGCAACACCAAACAGCTCAAAACAACTATCTAAAACCACCTTTTTAACTATCGGTAATTCACTTTCAGTAACGATAAATGAATCGTGAATCGTAAACGGATAAATCGCTAATTCTTGAAGTTTAACCATAATAACATCTAAAACGGTTATTGATTCTCTTTCTTGTAACTGAATGGCTAACGTATTATATTCAATAGAATTGGTTAAATTTAAAAATTCCATAATAGTTGGAAATTTACTACTGAATTGTTCTTTAATATTTTGGTATGATCCAATTTTAGAATAAAAAATTTTAAACAAATTCAATTTCGCTTTTTTTCTTTTGATTGTTTTTTCAAATTCATATAGTTTTTCAAATGCAACACCATCAAAAACCTCAGCTAAATATTCATAAAGAGTACCGCTTAAAACTAATTTACCATACAACTCCAATTCATCAGAATTAATGCTTTCTTCTTTTAAAAGCTTGGTATAAAGAAAATAAGGTTGACTGTTTTTAATGTCTAAATTAAACAACTTTTCATCGCTTTTAATGAACTTTCTAAGATAGCTTGGTAATGATGTTAAATTGGTATCCAAACGCCCATTTGTCTTATTTCTTTTAAAGAATAAATAACCGTCATTAATAACATTTACTTGTTGTTGATGTACCATTAAACGGTGTAAAATATTGTTTAGTTGAAAACCAATTTTCAAATGATTTATAATGTTTCTATTTTTAATGTAATCACCCTTACAATCAATAATTTCTTCAATTTGGTTATTGTTTAAATTAAAATTTATTGATTTACAGACTGTTTTTATTTCTTCAATTGCCTTATTCATAATGGTTTTACTCGCACCATCGTAATCAATTTTAAAACTTTTATAATATTTGGACTTGGCGAATTCCATATTTTTAACTCGAATTTTTCTTTTATCAAACTTTAATTTTTTTATTCTTTGGTTGATATTTTTATCCATGATCTCTACTCCAATTTTACTTCCTAAAAATTCGGTTTTAATCTTATATTTTTTAGCTGAAACCCCTCTAACAAAATAATTATTGATTAAAATGATTTCGTTGTCAATAAGAAATTCAATTGCTTTTTTAACGTAATCTGGCTTTGGAATTAATTTTAAGAAAGTCGCCCTAGGGATTTCTATAAATCCATAATTCATTTGTAACTTGGTTTTAAAATAGATTTGTCTTCTGTAGATTGTATCAATAATACAATACAAATCATCTTTTCTTTTGTAGTTTGATTTTTGGATCACCTCTAAAATTGGTAATGTTACATACCTTTTTTCATTTTTAATTGTTTTCATTAAGTTATACTCTTATTCACTCGTCCAACTACTAGAGTTGGTTATTTTTACTCTTTTGATTTACTTGGTAAGAGTAGCTGGAGGTAATTACTCCCCCAACAACCAAGGATTACTATGTAATCAATATTTAAAATTGGATTTATTAACCTTTCTACATATAATATAAGGGTAGCTTGAAAAAAGGAAATATTTATGCAATAATATTTTTAAAATAATAATGCGGAATTTATGAATATGCGTTAACCCTTTATTCTATTAGTGTTAACAGTTGTTATTTGTTAGAATGGTACAGATAAGAGAAGGAGCTTTAGCCCAAGCATAGCTTGTCTTATCTGTACCATTTATTAATATTTTCTTTGTTAAGTATTGATTTTACTAGCATTACAAAGAATCATAAATTCCGCACTATATAATTTAAGGTAAATTAGGTGTTACATTAAAACCAAACTATTTATATAATATGAGGGGGTGCCCATCTAAATAATTTGATATTAAAATGAAAGTAAAAAATGAGTGTTACCGTATTTTTTTATATATGGTAGTAAAAAAGTTTGAGTGTATTTTAACAAGCAGTAAGTCGCTTAAAAATTTTATAAATTTTTTTCTAATTTTTAGTAGAAGTATGTACTATTTAGAGCTATTAATGGTAACAAAATGGTACTTATAGTGTATAGTGCCAGCACGTTTAGAGGTTGTTTAAGATGCTTTAAAGTCAATAAAATAAGGATAAATCAAGCTTACAAGTAGCTTGATGAATAAAAAATTTAAATAAGTAATGGAAATACTACAGGATATTCAAAATAAAATACAATTGAAGACTAAACAAATTCAAAGGGCAATGAATTATGAAACAAGGCAGAAATACCAAAATCAATTAGCGATACTTCAACTAAAAAAGGAAATTGAACTGCTTAAAAATAGAATCAAACAAAAAATAAATCAACAATGAATAAGTATGTTGTAACGTTTTTAATTAATGGTAAAAAGGGGGAAATAACAATTGGTAATTATAGCCCAGCTTCAGCATTTCAAATGGCAAAATTGTTGTTCCCAAAAGCATTTATAATTAAAGCGGTGAAGGCTTAGTGGAGTTGAAATTTTATTTATTTTGTGCTCGGAATAGTTATGCCTTTGAAAAAATCTTCTAAACTAATATTTAAAAATCTTAATACTTTAATCAAAGTTTTTAAATTAAAATTAGCCCCATTTTCAAGTCTCCAATATGCTGACCTACTCATTCCAAGCTCAAAAGCAATATGCTCATAATTGCTATATCCTTTAGCTTTTCTTATTTCTTTTAATCTTAAAGAAATTGCTTCAAGCTCTTGTAATTTCTGATTTTCTTCTTGTTTTTTCATAAATCAAATCTCACAAATAAATCTTTTTTATGGTACTCTATAAAAAGACGTACTATATATTAGAATTTTTTAATACTTTTGAATTTATAAAATTTAGATAATTTAAATTATGAGAAAAATTTTTATCACTTTCGGAATTCTATTTTTAATATTAATTATTTGGGCACGTAAGTGTGATAATGAAATTGAAAAAGAGCTGGAATTAGAAGCTTCACAACCTAAAAAAGAAATTACTTGTACATCTTGTGGGAAGAACTTAACTAATGATTACAATAGAATGGAGCCATTGAATAATGGAAATTTTTATTGTATGCCTTGTTACTATTCAATGAAAAATGATATTCAAAGTGAAATGAAAGCAGAAGGATATAATTAAAAAAGAGGCTCAAAGCCTCTTTTTTTATAGTACATCATTTAAGTTCTTTAAAAGATGCGCCACAACATCAACTGAAAAAGCTAATCCAATTGTTTTTAATTTTTCTGATTTTGAAACATTTGGAACTCCATCAATGTAACTATCTGGGATTGTCATAATTCGAGAATACTCTTTAATGCTTGGGTGTCTGTAACAACCATTTGGAAAATCCAATTCATTGGGACAACTTCCTGATTTACCAACATAATTTGATTCTTTTAAAATTGCTGGATATTGTAAAAGTTTTTCTTCAGTTGGTAATTCGGAAAATTCTTTGTCCTTATATATTATGTTACCAATATTCATTTTATAATGTCGAAAAATACCATTGGTTAGGGTTACATTTCCAGATAAGATTACATTAGCCTTATCTCGGTCTGTGTAGCCATTTTCTAATATATCTTTAAACTCTATATCTTTTGGCTCAGGAATATTGACATTTGGAATATTAGTCCAATACAAACGCCTACGATGTCCTGGGGTTATTAAAGCGGAATCAATTTTTAATAAGTCGGTTTCGTCAAAAATGTGGATGAATTCATTACTAATTTTATCGCGGTCAATATTACGCATACTAGCCACGTTCTCCAATAGGTAGTATAAATTTTTGCGTGTTGGTTGCATAACATAGATTTGTTTAAGGATTCGTAATGCTTCATAAAATAATTTTGATTGAGTACCTTCAAGCCCTCGTCTATCTTTGGGATTAATCGAACTCAAGTTAGTACAAGGTGATCCGAAAATTATTAAGTCAATTTCATCGGCTAAATCATGACCGTTTATGTTTCTGACATCGCCCAACTGAATGAAGTTTGGGTCGCTGCCGTAGTGGTAATTTTGGATTGCTAAAGCGGTTTTGTCTATTTCGCTACTATAATATTTATTAACTTTTATTCCCGCACGCTCAAGTGCTAATTTGCCACAACTAACGCCGTCGAATAGAGAAAGCACATTAATTCCCTCATTTTTTAAATTTTCCATATTTATCTGTTTATAGATAAATATTCCCCCATGGGGAAAAGTCGGATTTTAGAAGTTTTGGAAACTTGTTATTTTTACAAACTCAATATTCACGGGGCTTACCGTGTGAAAAAAAATGAAAATATTTTCAAAAAAGCTGGCGCAGGAACAAATAAAGGGTTATCCTCGTGGAGTAAGTTTCACTTTTAACTATAAGTGAAACATCAAAAAACCGCTAAAGTCAATGAAATCAAGGCTTTACGAAAAATGAAGAAATAACCACTTTCACTTAGGTAGTAAAATCAATAAAAGTGAAACTTAAAAATTTTATTATGGCACTTAAAGGACAAAAAACA
>Ga0208305_10000267_pt1 | contig 29911 bp, 20 predicted proteins | sample ColrivemetaGS741_FD_187605 | JGI IMG/M metagenome (GOLD analysis project Ga0208305, IMG submission 187605) | Estuarine microbial communities from the Columbia River estuary - Flood tide ETM metaG S.741 (SPAdes) (version 2) | ecosystem: Environmental > Aquatic > Marine > Intertidal zone >... | reverse complement strand
CATTAATTATTCCTTATTTGTTTTTGTAGATTCAAGTTTTCGTATTTCTTCTTTCAGTTCGGTAATTCGGTCATATGCAGCATACAAATTTTTCTGAAGTTCATTTATTTCTAACTGAAACATTTCTTCTGTAGTTATTATTTGCATTGGTAATACTCCATTACTTTTCTGAAAAGGTGCCAGTTGTATTATTTTATCTTTATCCTTCATTGATAATACTCCTAATATATTAATATTATATTAAAAAATAGTGCTTGTCAAGCACTTTTTTCAAATATACGTAGTTTATACGATGATAAATACTCTTAACAAAATATTTAAAATTGAGAGAACCAATGGCAGTTAATTTTGCAGGATTTAGTACTAAAAATAAAAAAGCAATTAATCACAATCTTTATGGCAAAGATTTGATTATTGAAGATTTGATGAATCATTTGATGACACGTAAAGGTGAGCGTGTTATGATGCCAACATATGGTAGTATTATTCACGACTTAATTTTTGAACCATTGACACCAGAAATTAAAGATATAATTGATATTGACATAAATTCTATTATTGATGAAGATCCTAGAGTAACGATTAACACACTTACTATATCAGAAGATGACCACAGTTTAAACATAAAATTATCAGTTTCTATCATTCCAACTGGTGAACACGTTGAACTTACAGTAAATTTAGAAAGAGAATAAAATGAGCCAAGAAAGAGTTGATAACTTATTCGCTAGTGAAAGTTGGAGTGCAGTTTATACAGCATACACTAATATTAGTTTGAAAGCATATGATTTTGACACGATACGCGAAGCATTACTTGCGTATGTACAGCAAACATACCCAGATAAATTTAATGATTTTATTTCCAGTTCTGAATTTATTGCAATCTTAGATTTGGTTGCGTATCTAGGGCATTCACTTTCCTTTAGACTTGATATGAATACCAGAGAAAATTTCTTAGATACTGCTGAACGCCGTGAATCAATTCTTCGTATGGCAAAGAATCTAGGTTATATTAAAACTCGCCCCATTAACGCACGTGGTTATATGAAAATTACCAGTGTCACTACAAACCAAGATGTAGCAGATAATGAAGGCAACTCTTTAGCAAATACCACAGTAAATTGGAATGATGCAAATAATGCTGATTGGTATGAAAACTTTATAACAATATTAGACTCATCGTTTTCTAAAAATTCAAAAGTACAAGACCCAACTGCAACTCTAAATTTTCTAGGCATCGAAAATAATATATATGAGATTAATGAAAACCCTCTGACTAAACGTTTTAATTATCCTTTTACAGCAGATATTGCTGGTAGTAGTAGAAAATTTGAAACTACTAAGGTAGAAATAGTAGATGAAATTATTGGTGAAGCAGAACCAAAAGTTTCTAAAAATTTCACAGTCATTAATCGTAATGATAACCTAGGTCCTGCAAGTGATAGAACTGGATTTTTTATCTATGCAAAAGCAGGAGAAATGAACTTTAGTGATTATACATATGATTTGAAACTGTCTAATAGAACCCAAAATATTGATGTTACAGATATATCAAATACAGATGTTTGGATTCAGCGCACAGATAGTAATAGAAGTTATACATCTTCTGTAACAACTGTTGACAATGATAGTAGAGAAACTGCTATATATAATTCTTTAAGAACAGGCAGTGGCGATCTAGCGAGTGTCACTACTAATATTGACAATAGTATCGCAATTAATTTCCCCGATGGTATTTTTGGTAATGCTGCATACGGTAATTATCGTATTTGGTATAGACAAACCGCAAATGAAAATTTCACTGTAAACGCAAATGATATAACAGAAGTTGCAATCACTATACCATATATTGGCGGTGATGATCGTCCATATGATCTAACAATAACAATGACAACAACAAGCGACTTCAGTGAAAACTATGCTGCTGAAACATTCGAAAGTGTTAGACGTATTGCACCAAGAGCATATTATGCACAGGATAGAATGGTAAACGCACAGGATTATAATATCTATCCTCTCACTCTTGGTGCAAACGTTATATCAAAATCAAAAGCAATTAATACTACATTCTCTGGTAAATCTCGTTTCTTCGAAATGGATGATGTTACTGGTAATCATAGTAATTTAAGTGCAACTGGTACTGACGGTAGTGTATTCTTAGAAGATGACATTATAACAATGAATCTAAGTTTTAATCGCCAGAATGGTCAGATTGATAATTTCATTAGAAATAAAATTACTGAAGTATTAAAGCATCCAAGCTTGATGAATTTATATTATTTTGAAAATATGTATAATCCAGCATCTACTATCTTAGCGCCAAATTTAAATTTTACAGTGCGTAGTACCAATGTTAGTATCATTGATACAGTAACATCAACTTCATTAAGCACCGTATTTTTGTATCCTGGTGATCATATTTTAACTCAGAGTAACAATGAAAAAGAATTATCTTGGACTAAAATTAAAAACATCGAAAGCAGTGTTGCAGGATCAGCAGTTGATTCATATTATATTGAAAATATTCTACCCGAAACTACTGGTAGTATTGAAAAAATAGTACGTACATATAGAACACGATTTGAAGCAGATGAAATAAAAGATATTAAAATTAATAAAATAGAAGATTTGTCAGTTCAGAGCTTTATTTTAAAATATGTTCCAAAAAGTAATACATCTGTTTGGGAATGGAAATTACACGATGAAGTAAATGATGTTCCATTAGTAGAAGGAAAAGATGTTTACATAACATTTACATATGTTCCAGGTGTTAGAGAAAATGAAGCAGAATATGTTGCTAAATTTACAGGTAAGAAAATAGTATTCGATAGTAAAAAACAAGTAAAATTCTTTTATAACAATAATAAATTAGTTGTAGATAATGAAACTAGTTTAGCAGAACGTGATAAACTATTTTTAAAATATTATACTACAGTTGCCAGTGATGCATCTAGTGGACTTGAAGAATTAATTAACATAGGCACTGCACAAGTTAGTAATGTGGTAGAACCTGGTGATAATACCGTAACATTTGATGCAGATTTTGCTGAAACTGGAGCAGTGATTACACATAACTTAGTTAACAATACATCTGCATATACTGCAACAAGTACTCGGCACATACTTATATCGCCTCTGGGAGTGGAATATCCAATTGCTCCTGTTGCGCCGTCATCTGACACTGTTATCGGTGATACCCCAGAATATACTGTTAGTTATGATAAAGATGGTCTAAGTGAATTATTAAGTCTTAATGATTATGAATCTAATAACTTAATAGATGATAGTGACAAATATGTATATTCAAATGCAGTAGTAATAATTGAAGATAGTGGTAATGTACCAAATGGCTTTACATACACAAGTTCTTATACACAATCTGATTTTGAACTTGAAGGGTTTAAAGGTAACTTAACTAATGCATATTTCGATCTTGCATATCCTAATAATTTTGCGTGGGTTGACACATCAGAATTGCCAGTTGGTAAAACGATAGATACCGCAATAACAGGTGATAATGGTGTACAAACTGAGTTTGGTAGATCATTTGATGGCTCGAATTATGAATTTACATTTACTGATATGTCTGCAAATGGATGGTCAATAAGAAATCATAACGAGTCTGAAGATGACCCTGATAATCCTGACAATGATGTATATTGGAAACAATTTGCGTTTGGTGAAATAAACTTCCCTGCAGAAAATATTAGTATTAATAATTTAGTATTGACAGATATTAATAATAATGTAATTAATAAAATCGATTATGAAACAATAGAAAATAATGGTTCATATAAAATTATTTTCTGGACAGTTGATCCTGGTATTGGTAACAGTATTAATGTTAGAAGCATTGGGGGAACTGCGGTATTCTCAGATTTCTTAGTAAGAGTGGAGCGCAGTCTATTACCGATAGATGCAGACAGACTACAATCATATGCTGATGTAGAATCATATGTGTATGATTCATATATCACCCCAGCAGGTTATGTTGATTACACAAAAGTTAAATTAACAAGTATGAATATTGATCGTAACCCACATGGTATGCTACAAGTATTTACTAATTTAGATAATGTAGATAATGATGAGTTAGGCGATGTATCTGAAGTAGAATTCTCTCATATTGTTTTAGAACAATATACAGACGTTGATAATATTGTATATGAACGTGTTAGTGATAGAATTGTAGCTACAAACCAAGCACAGTCTGATAGAATACCAGAAACAGCAGTAATTAGATTCTATATAGAAAGTGACGATCTTGATATTAATGAAGGTGAATGGCAAAGACGTTCCGGTTCAGGATGGGAAGAATTGCCCACTAGCCAATATACACTTGTAAACTCTCCTGCAAAGGATAAAATAATTTATGCTGGTAATCAATATAGAGTTGTTATAGGCAGAAGTTATGTTGAAGATAAATTCATGACATTCAGATGGGATCACTATGCTGACATTGATAAGAGAATTGATCCAAGTACAAGTAATATCATTGATATGTATGTACTAGGCACTGATTATGTCAGAAGAGTAAACGCATGGATAGATGGTGGTTTCTCTGATATAGTTCCATTGGCGCCAAATAACTTTGAACTAACTAAGATTATGGAAAGTATTAATCCTAAAGCAAGTATATCAGATCATATTAGTTATATACCTGTTAAGTTTAAATATCTATTTGGCTCATTCGCTGCATCAGAAAATCAAGCAGTGTTCAAAGTTGTTAAAAAATTAGGCACATCATACAGCGATAGTGAAATAAAAACTTCAGTAGCAAATGCAGTCAATACATTCTTTGATATAGACAATTGGGATTTCGGCGAGACATTCTACTTTTCCGAATTAGCATCTTATATACATACATCATTACCTAATTATATTTCTTCAGTGGTGATCACACCCAAATATCAAACGAGTGAGTTTACAAACTTGCTAAGTATTAGTAGTGAACCTACAGAAATATTCTTGAGTATAACAACATCAGAAGATGTTAAAATTATATCCAGTATCGTAGCATCAGAATTATTGGGCGAATAAAAAATGGCAAATAATAAAATTTATAATCTCTTACCAGCGCACTTACAGAATAAAGAATTGGAAACAATTTTTGACTCTACATTAGAAAGAGCATTTTCTAAGGGCAGTATAGAAAAAACAAAAGCTTTTATTGGTAGAAAAGAAAAAGGCGTATACAGTGAAACAGATTCATATGTATCATTTCCTGAACATCTCTTCCAACGAGACAATTATGGTTTTGAACCAGTATTTTCAAATACTAGTATAGGAGACAATATATTTTATGACGATTTATTAAACTCACTGTATAATAAAGGCGCGCTTACAAATGACCACAGAAGATTATTTAAATCAGATACATACACCATTAACTTACCAATCGATATCGATAAGTTTATTAATTGGGAATTATATTATTGGGTAGATAATGGATTTACTAGCGAGTATGCATTATATGAATTTAAAGAATATGAGGTGGGATTATCAGGTTGGATTAAACAAAAGCCATATGTACTTAAAAGTAATTCTCAATATCTATTAGGCGAGTATTTGCCCAGTTCTTCATTTGGCGAGGATGGCGATTATGCTATTGTAATAAAACAGTCAAGTCTAGTTTATTGGAAAAAGGATAGTATTGAAGGGTGGGCACGTGTTGGTTCTGACGATCCTGGCGCATCAACATTTATTGCAACAGACCAAAGACCTATATCTCCTACATTGGGTGATACATATGTTAATACAAATGAATTGCGAATAACATTACTACAAGGAAATGAAACTTTTGTTCTTAAAGATACCATCTACGATAGATGGAATATTGATGTTAACCCTTATGCACTGAGATTTTCAGATACATCAATTGGATTACTAAGTTTAATAGAATACAGAAGCAATTCACAAGATAGCACGCCTGACTGGGAACTATATGATGGTGAAGAATTTGTATTCAATTTAGGAAATAGTAACGATACACATTACATAACAATTGATAAAAATACTGATAGGGCAACTAAAACTAATTGGTGGAGTGATAGAAATTCTTGGTTCCATTATGATGACATTCGGATGTATATCACTGATGATAGTAAGTCTTATGTTGAGCAAGCAAAACGACCAATTATTGAGTTTGATAAGAGTTTAGAATTAAGTGATACGAGTAGTAATGCAGACGCATGGTATGTACCAACGTTTAAAATTTATGACGATGAATTAAATTATTTAAATGATTATAAGATATTTCATTATGTAGAAGATGAAGATAGCGTGATAGATATGTTCTTATCAATTCGTGCATTATTAACATCTGGTGATTATGCTAGTGAGTTTACATTTAATATTGATATGCCTGACACTGTTAGTTTTAAATCCGGTGACGCATATCATAAACTTTATATCAAATCTGAATTTGATTATAGAAATTTACGACATGAATATGGAACTGCAACACACTTACAACTAGAGTTATTACAAGAACCTAAATCTTCTGAAACAATAGATGTATATGTAGATGGTATTAAACAAATAGGTAACTATGTCTACAGTTCTAATACTATTACGTTTAATGAGCCTGTAACAGGTTATGTCTATGTTGACTTTACTACAAAAAATAATGTTTTCGTTGATGGCGATGGTGCTTGGCAACGTATTGATCCATCACTTGAGTATAATCCAGATAACTTATTTCACTATAATACAAACTTTACATTTTCTACAATGTATGAACATATGGCTCGACAGTTATCAACGACAATAGGCCTAACTGGAAATTCAAACGGTGTGAATAATTACCGTAATATTGGCGATAATACAGATAAAATGCGTAACAATAAGTACGGTTCTGTTATGGTTCGTAACTCTATTGATATTAAGAATGCTTATTTTTCAATCACACGTGATGATTATAACCCATTCGCTGCGGTTGAATATCTTTCAGTATCATATAATAATTATAAAAATAAATTAATAACAACCGTGCAAGAAATTCTATCTGATGCTGCAAGTGAATCCAAGTCTGATGATTTTATTCTTAATGAAGCAATTGCACAGATTGCACTTATTAAGAGAGAAAATATCAGTGTATTCACTGGTAGCCGCATGATAAATTTCGGTAGTTTTCCAACTCACTATATAACTGCAAATATTGATCCAGTTATTCCTGGCTCAGCGACACAATTTATACCTAATAGTGTGTCTACTGAAATAGTAGAAAATGAAAATGTATCAGTGTATGTTAACGGCATACTTGCAACAGATGTTAATATAATCAATGGTATTGAGATTTCATTTGATAATACTGTAATTGCAGCGGGCGATGTTATTGAAGTTAGATATTTTAAATTAATACAAGAAACATTTATTCCACCTAGTGCCACAAAACTTGGTATCTCTAATGTTTATAATCCTGGATATATAGTTGACCAAGAATTTGATACACCACAAGTAATGATTGTAGGACATGATGGTTCTAAGATGCTTGCATGGGGTGACAGAACGGATGAAATTATATTATTATTTGAAAAATTAGTATATAATCGCATAGAAAAAAATACTACAAATACCTCTCTGAGTAATATAAAATATGGTATGTATAGAGATAGTACAACTGAGTATTCATTGAATGAGAAAAAGTTTACAATGTATCCATTCTTTAAGAAGTGGATGCTGCGAAACAATATCGACAATCTTTATAATACTGATTTTGATGTCGAAGACTACAAGACTTGGAATTATCGTGCAAGTAATGATGCAGCACCGGGCTATTGGAGAGGTATATTCCAATATGCATATGGTACAGAAACTCCACTGATAGAACCCTGGGTCACTGTCGGATATAGTATTATTCCTGATGGATTTGAAACAAATACACTGAGATATTCAGATCCAGACTTTTGGGATATGTTAAAGACAACTTATTCTACAACATGGCCAATCCCAGTAGATAGTCTTGGTAATTTAAAAAATATCAATGATTTATTCTTTAATTCTCAATTAATACCTGCTGATATAACATCATTGGATCAAGATTGGGAATTTGGTGATGGCTCGCCTGTTGAACAGGCATGGAGACGTAGTAGTGAATATCCGTTCATTGAATTTTTATTATCAATGATTACTAAGCCATTTGAGATTATTGATTTATATTCAAGTGAATTAAACGATATTATTAAAATATACCACAAAGTAGAAGGCGTTGATACTGACACTATTAAAAACGAACAAGATGGTTATGAATTTAAGTTGGGATCTAAATTAGGTGGCTTTGTTAATAACTTTAAATTGAGTAGTGAGAATTCAACATTATCTAATTCTAGGTATACTGAAATACCAAGAGATAATTATGATTTATTCATACATACTGGTGAACCAAATCGTAGTGAAAGTTTTAGTGCTATTGTGATAGAAAAAGTCTCAATGGATACATTGTATCCAAACTATAGTTTAGCAGATATAGCATCTTATCGTCAGGGAGATATCGTATATAATACATCTGATAAAAGATATTATAAAAGAAAGATAACCCAACCAACAGATAAAGAAACTTCTTCTGTGATTAATTTTGATTATAGTGGATGGACATTGGTAGCGCAACCACAAGTTAAAAATTATGGGTATAGAATTAATGGATTTGATGAATTCAATCCTCAATTTTATACTATGAATTGGGATACAACTTCACCATTCAAATCATGGAGTACATTGGGCGACGAGGCAGTTATTAATGATTGGCTTGCAGGTTCATTTTATACGCTAGATTCTTACACAGTTTATGACGGTGTACCATATGTATCTCTTGCGGATCATACGGGTTCTGCTGCGTTCAATGATGATCTCAATGATTACTGGAAGCGTTTAGTATCGTGGCCTAGAGTTAATCAAGTAACTGCGAAAGGTTACGATGACACTCTACCAGATCAAATTCGTACACATAATTATGGTGATGTTTTATATTCACTTGATGAAATTGCACAACTATTGATTGGTTACCAAGATTATTTAAATGCAGTGGGATGGAGCTTTACAGATACCAATGAATTGGGCGAAAATGTAGACTTTGAAAACTTATTAATTAAATTCCTTGATTGGAGTGCAGAAAAACATGATATTGGTGAATTTATTACCTTAACTCCAATTTTACTATCTGGTCGTTTCTCTGCACCATACGGTGTTGCAAGCGTCCAACGTGAAACAAATAAGAATTTCTATAGAGTGCTTGATAGTGCTGGTAAACAAATACCCAATACAGCGATAACATTCTATTCAGATGGTGATGCAATAATGTGGGAATCAACTATCCCAGTTTATGGAATGAAAATTGATATTGTTGATGTCGAACACGCTTATGTTGTTGACCGAGTTGACACTTATGGAGATGTTATATATAATCCAATAGCGCATAATAGAAACTTACGCATGATTATTGATTGTAATAGAACTAGTGACTGGGATGGTACACTAAGTGCAGATGGTTATATAATATATCAAAATACATTAATACCAAACTTTGAGACAATGGTTGCTGATACTAAGTTCCATAGAGACACTATCATAGATCAAAGTTTATCAAACGTTAACCTAATTAAGGCAAGCCATATAGGATTTACGCCACGTGCATATCTATCAAATCATTTAATGGAACGTGAATCTCAATTAGAATTTTACAAAGGCTTTATTAGTAATAAGGGTACACCTGGTAGTTTAAATAATATTGTTAATAATAATTCTAATTTCAGTGAGGTAAGTTCAAATGATGTATGGGCATTCAAATTAGGAAAGTATGGAAATTTAAATAGAGATGTATCAGTTAGTAAAACTATTAATACCAAATTAATATACCGTGATCCATACTCTATTACATATGATAACCAAAGTTTATTTGATTACAAAACAACTAGAAGAACTACACCTATAAAAACTACTGGGTATGTAGATAGTAAAGATGTGAATTACATTGTTAGAAACTCAACAATATTAGAAACAACAGTAAGTGAAAATTACTATGAAGGTGACTTGGCTTGGATACAATTCGATAATCTTAGAGATTGGGATGTAAGAAAACTTAGTGAAATATCTGAAATATCTTATGTTGGTGAAACTCAAGATTCTCAATTATACATCGTTGTTACATCAGAGATTGATACAGTGGAATCTGTTTATTTGCGAATAATCAATGACGAAATTGATCCAGTATTAAACGGATATTATAACTTTGTAGAAGACGGTACAGAATTATTAGACGGTATAACTGTTTATAAGTATCTAGTATTTGATACTGATTTTGAACCAGTTACTGTTGAAATTGATACATCTTCTCAGAATAGTATATTTGTCCCTACAAGCGATAATGCTGGGGTTGAAGCAATTAGTTTAAACTCAAATGCACCGATTATTGAAGGCGAAGTCTTAGTCATTGACGGTAATAGTTATACATATGTAGAGGATGCTACTAGTGGTAATACTGGTATAACAATTGGTGGAGCAAGCGCAACATCCGATCCAATTGTAACACCTGGTGAGCAGATATCTATTGTTGTTTACGACCAAAATGATATTATAAAAAATACAAATACATTAATAACATTTTCTGGAAATAGTATACTTGCAGATAATAATGTTACTTCAAACGTTGATGATAGTATTACTATTAATGATGTTACACTTGTTATAGAAGCAATAGACAATGGTGATATCGAAGCAACTTCAACCCTCACCACATCTGATAGCATAAGTTCAAATTCTGAATTGACTGTTCAAGTAGGATCATCTGCTGCATCAAGTTATACAATACAGGATATTGAAATAGTTGGCACTGTAGCGTCACCTACGTTTGATGAAACTAAATCTATTCAAATTAATGGACAAACTATAGCATTCACTTATAGTGGTTCTACAATAACATTAACTGATATAGTAGATACTATCAATGCATCTCCTGTAAATGTCACAGCGCAAGCCATATCAAATCATCTTGTTATAACAACATCAGAACCATCACTTGTAATACAAGGACAGACTGCAATAGAGTTGGGTTTAATCACTACATCATCATATACAGAAACTAAATTAGGCAATTTAGCGGAACAGATAAATTTACAGAATGATGTCAATGCTAGTATTGTTTCTGGCAAATTGGTTATATCCACGTTATTACCTACGATGACTCTTGGCGGTAGTGAATTTAGTTTGTTTGGTTTCCCTGCTACTACATATCAATCAGAATTAGATCCAACTTCGACAAGTATCGCACAACAAATAAATGACTTGAGTATACCAGATGTTAGTGCAACAGTTGAAACAGGTAAACTAAAAATAATTTCCGCGGGTTCTACTCTAGTAGTATCGGATCCGTCTAATACTGGATCAATGGTGCGCCTAGGATTTAACTCTAATACGATAACCTCTAATATGTTAGATAATATTGTTGATGACATAAATGCTACATTATCACTTGAAACCAATCTAACTGCCAGTAGAGCGTTTGTTGATAAATTATTAATATCAGGTGATGAATTTAAGGTAACTATTGCTAATACAAATGGTAACCCACTTGATGATTTGGGAATATCCGAAGGCGAGTATTTGACCGCGGGTTTAGCAAATTCATCATTGCTTACATTTAGAGACATAATTAATCAACAATCATCTACGTTAACAGCAAGTATATCATCAGATGGACGTTTTATTATTACAAGTCCCGCATTGTTGTTATCTTTCGCAGGAACGAACCAAGTTTTGTTAGACAAGATAGGTTTTTATACAGAATACACTAGTGTTACAAGTAACGCAAACTTTAAAGTTATGAGATGGAAATCAGTTAGATTTACTCCAGGATATAACGGCGCAACGTTTGACGAATTCTACAATGATTTGGGATTGAATTCTCAAAGTAAAATATGGGTAGACGAATATCCTGGAATCAATGATTGGGCAGTTCTGAATAGAACCGCGGTTGGCAATCTTGAGATTATTAATAGAAAAGCAAATGAAGTAGATGTTAGCAATGTTAAAAGAGTTATTACATCTGACGGTGACGACCATACAATTTATACACTGTATGATCCATTAAACTTAAAATTACCTGGTAATGTCATGAAAGATATTGACTACGTAGATTGGAATGATCCTTCTAAGTATGATGAATATCTAAGTAATGATCTATGGTTAGAAGAACATTTAGGTGAAATTTGGTGGGATACCACTAACACACGTTTTTATAGATACAATGATTATGGTGATGCAAATGGTAATATATTAGTTGATTATGCAATGCGTAACTGGGGTAAAATTGTTGATGGTTCTGTAGTTGATGTCAAGCAATGGGTTAAGAACGATAGACTTCCTGTAGGTATTACTTGGTTTAATCAAGAAAGAGAATGGGATCCAGTTAAGAATAAAGAAGTAACAACATTTTATTATTGGACTTCAATTGGTACATTGCCTAGATATGAAAAAGAATTCAGCACTGATGAAATTAAAATGATTATTGAGACTGGTCAAATTAAAAACAAATTTATACCAATTGATAATAATACTATAATTATTAATTATAACAAACTTACAAAAAATGACGTAATAACAGTAACAACTGAATATAGTATTGCGTCAAACAATCAAGATAGTCACAATGACTGGGAACTGTTATCACGTGAATCTACAAAGCCTATAATGTCTGAATATTTGGAAGATTTTAAAAATAGCATTGCAGATTCTAAAATTGAAAATTTAAAACAAATTATAATTGATTATCCAGATTTAGACAACGATGGTGTGTTACTTTCAATTGATTTCTTACTTGACCTTGCGCCAAATGATCTTGCAATTTCAGTTAATAATGAGTTCTTAGAACTTACAAACTTTAGTTTAAACGGTACTGAATTGAGAATCAATAACACTTTTAATGTTATATTAGGTGATGTTATTAGAGTTTATAAAGTGGGCACGATATCTAATTCTTGGTATAGCAATCTAACGAATGCTAGAAGTAACTTCGCATCAATTGTCAACACAAGATTGAACACTACGTTACTAGAAACAGAATACCCCTTCTATGGGGATTACATTAAATTAAACCACTACATTTTCAATTCAATTAATTGGTATAAACATCCAGATTACAAAGAAATAACTCAATTTGAATACCTAAGTAATACTAGAGATATTGATATGATTAGTATGTTTAATTCTGGTATACGTTCTTTTGGAGTAGTAAACCCTGAGTATGAAGAAGTTTACTTTGGTTATGGTTCGCCTGAAGAAATTACTATGGTTAACAAGATTAATGGTTCACTAAATGTAGATTTTAATAATATTGTAATGCCCGGTCAGACAGGAAATTCTGATGAGATTGCAACATATTATACAAATGTTATAAATGTACAAGTACACGAATTTATTAATATGTTGTTCTCATACTCGGAAAATAAAGTTATCAAAGACCTATTTTTTGATATGTTATCATATATGTATACTGAAAAAGAACATCCTGAGTGGTTGTTCAAAACAAGTTATATTGACTTAATTTTAATGAACAAACCATTAAGACAATATGCAATATATCAGCATGATACATTCACTGATACTATTGAATATGTTATGGAAGCAAAACCATATCATGTTAAACTTAGAAACACTGATAGAATTTATCCGTTAAGTGAAACTGTTAACACTGATGTAGACACTTTACACCATATGAATTTAAAAATTGATTTAGGTGGTGATTATAGTAGATACAATTATAATACATATGATGGTGGTATTGCACCAGATGATGAGCATCCAAATATATCTGATGGTAGATACGAGCAAGGTGCATTATTACGTCATCCATACGAAGTTACAGCAGACAAAGGTGGTATCGATACTGGCTTTGTAGATAGTAGAGTTTTAGAGTCTGCAATTGTAAGAGTGGATGATTATGATTCAAGTATTGTTGGCGGTATAGGTTCTGCTGTGATTGACAAGCGTTCATTTATAGTGTATGATAGACTTGGACGCGGTCACTTTATGCATAGTGTTGATACTGATACAGTTGTTGCAGTAACAAATGAACACGGTTATAGAAATATTGAGATTGCAGATGAAACAAAGTTTAGATATGCTGCTGCAAATACTGTACATCTAATTATAGTTGAAAATACTGACAAAAAATTAGAGTTTATGCATTACAACAAAAAAGATGGAAGTGTATTACAAATCAATGAACGTGGATTATTTAACGGTACAAGCCTAGATATTCAAGTTGGTGATACTGTGCATATAGTATCAACCATCGAAACAATACAGTTTATGGCGGAACAAGCAGATAAGCACAAAATATAATACCTATATAACTAAAATGATAAATACTTTAAGTTCTGATATAATAAAGAAGAGAGACCGAAATGTTTAATGATGATGTAACATCCCAGATAATTGGCAAAGTTAAAATATATGATAAAGATACTGGCAAGGTACTCCTAGAAAAAAAGAACGCCATTCACCCGGGTAATATGGCTTATATTCTTGCTAGTGCTCTAGCAGGTAAACCAACTAGTGTTAACTCTGCTGGTGCCCCTCCTATTGTAAATTGGATGGCATTTGGTAATGGTGGCAGTAATTCTACTACCACATTAGAATATCGTGCACCTAGAGTTTTTGGAAACTATGACCAACTTCCTATAACTTCAAGTAATTCAACGTTATATTCAAAATCATATGAACAAGAGACTATTAATACAGTTTACTATGCAGGTGAAGCGATGGATAGTAATGAATCAGTCCCAGCAAATACTGCCAAGATTGTATGTTCAGTTGAAGTAAATCATACTGCATATGAAAACGCAGTTAAGTCAGTTGATCCCAGTTTAAATTTACCCGAAAGTGATAGTTCACCAGATATGCTAAGTTTGAATGCTTTTACAATTGATGAAATAGGTCTTATGGCAGGGGTGACTAGCAATGGCGAGATGGAAGAATCAAAAACAACAATGCTAACACACGTTACATTTCATCCTGTTTTGCTATCAGCAAATAGAACAATTATTATCGACTATACCATAACAATTCAAGTAAATTAAGGAGTGGTGAATGTCCCCGCAAAGTTATCCTATTAGTAGCCAATTCACATCTGATGATTTCAATTTATTAGTAAATGACATTAATGAAATTGTTGGTATTGGCGCAGGTGATGCTGGCTATGGTCAAAATCAACTTTTTGTTAATCATGTTAATAAAGGCCAGAAGTTAATGAAGAAAAATTGGATAGAACTTTTTTATGCAATGATTTTTTCAGCAGCACATCAGGGAACAGCACTTACAACACCTAATAGCATATTCGAAGGCTCTTTTGAAACACTTGATGATATAATTTATTATATTGATACTATTCGTGCAGATATAACCAATATCAGAGAAAATAAACTAAATTCTAATATTGGTAAAATGTCACTACAGAATAACGTGTCAAGCATACTACAGACATATGGTAATCCTAATGATATATCAGATCCAGATATGATATGGAGCACTGTGAATATTGGCAAGAACATGATATTTAAAACTTCATTTGCTAACGATGATGCACGAAGATGGCATTTTAACACAGGCGGTGATATTAGAATTTCTGCAGAATTATTGATAGATAGTGCACTATTATATATTCCTAGTATTGCTTGGAATAATCTTTTCAACTCAATCGGTGTTGTGATCATTAAACATTCCGAAACAGTTTCGTCTAATCAGATTGGTACCCCTGGTCCGGGATTTACAGGACTAACTTCAGACTGGCAAACTATTTATACACGTGTGTATTCAGAACTAGAAAGTCCAAGTTTCTTTGGTAATTCAGTTACGATTTATGCAAAACTTTCAGATGATGGTTGTATAGAAATAGATGTGACATTAACTAATTGTGACACAAATGATAACAATAATGGATATAATGAATACAGTGAATACAGTGAATATTATTGCGGTGCTGGTGTATTAGAAACTGATCCAATAGGAACCACAAATGGCAAATATGTATATGGCGAACTATCTGTTAAAATTTCACAAAAAAGAGCAGATGATGCACACAGTAGTAATTTGGGAGTTGTTACTGAAATGCCAATTTATAGCATACTATCTTATATCTCAGAAATAAACAGTTAATTATTTTAAATTTGTATTGACATTTTAACCTTGTTATGCTATCATTGATGGTATTAATATGGTGGAATTATGCAATGGATGATTTAGAAGATATATTATCGTATAGAAATACGATGCGAACATTTAACCTAAATAAAAAGGTTATGCAAGATAAAGTTTCTAGTATTCTAATACATCATGAAAATGGTGGATCGTTTGATATAACTCAGGAACTTATTGGGTTCTTAAACTACGCAGTACAAAATAATAAGACAAGTATCGTTGTTCTTGATAGGAATAATTTACCTATAAAAATAAATGATATTAGTAAATTATTGGAAACTATATCTAGTAAATATTTTGAAGCAATCAATGACTTTTATATACAGTATGAACAATTGCGTAGTTCATCTAATATTAAGGTAGCATTAGAAATATAATGAATGGTATAATAATATTTTCACACAATAATGGATATATTGATTATGTAAAGATAGCTTGTGCAAGTGCAGGCTATGCTAGAAGAAATTTGTCTGGATTTGATGAAATATGTTTAATTACAGATGATGAATCATTATCAGATAATCAAGAATTAGTTGATATGTATTTTGATAGAGTTATAAAAATACCAGTCCCCAAAGATTCTACTATGCGTATGTATCATGATACTCACAGTAATAAAGAACCAGCCAAATTTATCAATACCAATAGAGGCAATGTATATGACTTATCGCCATATGATGAAACTCTAGTAATCGATTGTGATTACTTTGTCATGTCAAATGTATTAGATGGTGTATGGGGAAGTAAAAATGATTTTATGATTACTAAACATTACACTGATATTAGTAATGATGCTAAAAATGATATTACTAAAATATCCAGTACTAGTATCGATATGTATTGGGCAACAATACTTTATTTTCGAAAGAGTAAATTTTCAGAAACATTATTTAAATTGGTTGATATCATAAAAAATAATTGGCAGTGGTATTATATCAGATACTCATGTAATACAAAGTTATACAGAAATGATCATACATTTTCAATCGCATTGCATATTATTACCAATGGTAGTAATGATACTGTACCGGAATTGCCCGTGTATCGATTAATGAATAGTTTTGACACAGATAAAATTTTTAGAATTGATGGTCCTGCTAATATATTAATGTTAACTGCGATGAATAAAAAATCTCAAAACATGGTCAGACTTCAACAATCTGATTTGCATATTATGAACAAACAAAGTATTCTGAATCATATAGATAATTTCTTTGAATACGGTGAATGTAAATGAGTAATGGTTATATTATAATTGCACAAAATACAGATGTTGATTATTTACGTATGGCATATGCGTTAGCGTTAAGTATTAAAGCAACACAGCATGAGAATTCTGTATGTTTGTGTGTTGATGATAAAACAAACGACAGATTAGAACAAAAGCATTTTGATGTATTTGATTACATTGTTGATATACCCTGGGATGATGATGCTGTATCTTCTAAATGGAAAATAGAAAACAAATGGAAGTATATTCATATGTCACCATTTGACCAAACTATTATACTTGATTCAGACCAGTTGTTCACTGCATCAGTTGATCATTGGTGGGATATTTTAAACAAATATGATGTGTGCTTATGTTCAAACCCAAGAACATTTAGAGACCAACCCATAACAAGTGATTACTATCGTAAAAAGTTTACATCGTGTGATTTACCTGATGTATATAGTAATTTTACTTACTTTAACAAATCTACAAAGTCATTCAGTTATTTTCGTTTAGTACAAGATATTATGGAAAACTGGAACTATTATTATACTAGATTTTTGAATGACCGCGGGCAGGATTGGATAAGTGCTGATGTTGCATTTTCTCTTGCTGCGAAGTTGTTCCCAATAGATTGTATTGATACTAACATTAAAGTGCTTAAATTTATACATATGAAAAGTTATGTACAAAATATACCAAAAACAGGTATAACCTCTAACTGGAATAAAACATTACCAAGTTATGTAACTGATGATTTAAGAATTTTCATTAATAACCAAGAACTATTATTACCATTTCATTATGTAGAAAAGGATTGGCTAACAGATAATATTATCAAAAAGTATGAGGACATTGTATGTTTGAGTGCGTAAATAATTCAGATGATGATTGTAAGATAGTATATTTTGATGTTACTGGAAACATCCAATCAATCGAAAACCGTATTATACAAGATAGTAAAAACATGTATGCGTATTTTAAAACATCTGATATTAGTATTTTCTTAGATGGGAGTACGAATGTCGATGACTATCATATCATTTATAAAAAAGATACAGTTAGTTACCAGATCATTCGGAAAGATAGTAAAAAACTTATATCTATAAAAAATAATTTTATAAAAAAATTAGAAATAGATGATGAGCCTACAATTATGATTAACATTACATGCGGAGGATTTTCATTTCAATTAGTTGAAGATATTTTAGGTCAGACTGAGTTGTTAAAAAGACTTAATCAAAATTTTCACATTACATTATTTGATGAACCAGATTTTATTATTGACACAATAAATTTAAACTATGAAAATTTAATTTCAGGTGAAAAATATGTAATTAACTACCGACATAAATATAAAAAGATAAGTATGTATATAACACAAGAATTATTAAAAACTTATTCATTAGAGGATAAAAGAATAGTATGACTACGATTACAATAAAACACTTAGATATATTTTATCTCAGTTATGATGAGCCTAATAAAGAAGAGCATTATGCTGATTTATTAGAAAAATATCCACAGGCAAAACGTATTGATGGTATTAAAGGATTTGATAATGCACACAAAGCCTGTGCACGTGCAAGTAGTACAGACAGATTTATAACTATAGATGGTGATAATATTGTTGACAAAAAATTCTTTGATCTTGTATTGAATTTTCCAGATAATACAGATTTAAGTCGCAGTGTCATATCCTGGGGTGCAAAGAATTTAACAAACGGTTTAGTATATGGCAATGGTGGTATTAAGTGTTGGCCTGTTCAACTTGTATTAGATATGAAGACACACGAAAATGCAGATAATGAAACTAAGAAACTAGATTTCTGCTGGGACTTGGATTACAAGCAAATGAATAATACTTATTCAATGATATTCAACAGTGGATCTCCATTTCAAGCGTTTCGTAGCGGATTTCGAGAAGGTGTTAAGATGTCTCTGGATGAAGGCAACATTATTGATCCCTCTGAATTTAAAACTAAAGTTTGGCCAAAGAATTATCATAGATTACTAACTTGGTGTAATATTGGAGCAGATATAGAAAATGGGCTATGGTCAATATACGGAGCACGATTGGGGTGTTATAATATAAACTTTGATGGTAATTTTACTGCTGAAAGTATTAGTGACTATGATTGGTTTAAATCTTATTTTCATAATGAAATATATCAACAGTTTGTGTCTGACAGTCAGATTGATATAGACTTGTTATATGATAAGACATTAGAAGTGGGAGATAGTCTTGTAGATAAGTTGGGAATGGAATTATGTGATCCAACAGTAGAAATGTCAAACTTCTTTAAATTAGTATACATAAATCCCAAACGTGTGGGAAATCCATTGGCAACTGAAAAATCAACCGGTTGGGATAGATAAAAATATAACCTAGGAGGTAATTATGGTTAAGAAAATAAGATTGTTAGACGCCCCTGTAGATGAGGTTCAAGAAAGTAACAAAGAATTTAATGCTGAAATTTTAGAACTTGCAAAGACTATGGATTGGAAGTTATGGGAAATATTACAATCGGTAAAACGTTTGGAAGATCAAATGGATAATAAAATGGATAAAGGTAAATAAATGCCCTTAGGACCACAAGACTTTTATAACCGACTAGACCATCATCATGCAGAGTGCAAAGATTGGGTAGTTGTGAATTGGAATTTGGGCAATATGTGCAATTTTACTTGTTCATATTGTCCTAGTATACTAAATGATGGTAGTTTTGGATGGAATGATTTTGAAATTATTCGGGAATTCATTGATGCTACAGTAGAACATTATTCCCCTCGTAAAGTATATTTCGAATTTACTGGAGGAGAAGTAACCTTGTGGAAAGATTTTATTAAGTGTGCTGAATATATTAAATCCATTGGACACGACATTGGATTTATCAGTAATGGAAGTCGTACCTTACGGTGGTGGGAAAAGAACAAAGAGAAATTCGATCATGTTTGCTTAAGCTTTCATCCAGAAGAAGGTGATGCAGAGCATTTTCTTAACGTAGTTAAGATTATGAGTGAACAATGTCGCACACACGTAAACATAATGATGCATTATGATCCGGAAATATGGCCAGTCTGCCAAGACCTTGCGGAAACTGTTATTAGTATTCCTAATATTAGCCTTGCTTTGCAACCGTTAATTATAGATTTTGGCGAAACACTTTATACTTATACTGATTCACAAATAGAATACATCGACAGACAATGGCATGATCTAGCAAGTAATATAGAACACACCAAAACTTGGCCTATATATCGTGGCAGTATGCAAATGCATGATGATGTTAACAATTTAAGTGAAAATAGTAGTGCCCATCGTTTTATTAATGATAAGACAAATAACTGGAAAGGTTGGTTGTGTTGGAGTGGAATAGAACAGATTGTAGTAGACTTTGACGGTAGTGTGATGATTGGCTGGTGTAGAGTGGGCGGAACTCTTGGTAATATGAAGTTACCAAAGAATATCAAATGGCCAACAAAACCGGTGATGTGTACAAAAAGTATGTGCCATTGTAACTTTGATATTATGAGTAAGAAGGTGCTTCCTAAAAATAGATATGAGGTCTTAGAAGATGCCGATTAAATCAGATCCTCGGATACCATTAGATAATAAACAACTACGTGTATATGATACAAATGGTAAGTTTATTAGAATGAGTGTAGATGAAGCTATTGCAAGAGAACATAACAAATGGAAAGGATGGCAGTGTAGCGCAGGAGTACGTGGACTTTATATAGATTATGATGGTAATATATGGAATGGCAACTGCGCAAGTAGTCATAGAAATAGTACCGCACATCATGATACAACTGTTGAAGGCTGGAGAGTTGAACGTGAAAGAATATTTGGTTCTTACCCTCACATTGAATGGTATAATGAAAATACGATAGGTGGCTGGCCGTTACCTAAGAATGGCTGGGAAACATGTGAACAGCATATTAAACTACAAGATGCGTTGAAAGAAGCAGAAGAAACTTTTTTTAAAAATTTAGGAAAGAATATTCAAAAAGATAATATTGATACAACTGCAAGTGCATGGAAATGGGAAAGTACATTAGATGACATACCAAAAAATTGGGGATTGTTAGGCAATATTCGTGAAGGTATTGACATACCTGAAAATTATACAGTTTGTCCTTTTAAGAGTTGTGGCTGCGGTGCGGATGTAATTTTAAGTAAAGCAAAAACCGTAGAACATATGAAGTTACTGGACGTGACTCATAATCAATATGATGGCACTAAACGTGGCGGTAAGAATTATATCACTGATAATATAGATGAAAGTGTTGGAGTAGAAATGAACTTTCCTATTCCATATCAAATCTTGTGGGACATTGGAAGACGGTGTAATTATGCATGTGACTATTGTTGGCCGGCAGTTCATAGTAATACCGAAAAGTTTCCATCGTTTGAATCTGTTATTAATACTATCGATATGATTATAGATAATTGGAGTAATGGGGAACAAATCAGATGGAATTTTGGTGGAGGTGAACCTACCATGCATCCACAATTCATTGACATTTTAAAATATTTAAAGTCCCGAAATCAATGGATATTGGTAACTACAAATGGTAGTCGAAGTACAAAATTCTGGAGTGAAGCAACACAATACATAAATAGTGTTAATATGAGTGCACATTTTGCAAGTATGGATTTGTATCGCGGTAATGAAGATAGATTTTTAGATAACTGTAAAATAATAATGAAACACCATGATATTATAGATGATGACTTATGGTTAGAAATAAAACTAATGACCCCACCAGGATTTCTTGATCGTGCACAACAACTCAAAGATAGAATTACAGAAATTCCAGAATGGAATACAACTGGAGCAAATGGAAGAATGAAAGGCTCACTTAGTTTAGTGCCTATTCGTGATATAAATGACGCAGAATCTCTTGTAAATTATAGTGAAAACGAATTGGGATATTTTAAAAATCAATGATTGAAAGTCAAAACCAAATGAAAAATAAAACAAATGAAAACATGTTTAATTTGGATAGTAGTATAAGACGTACTGCTGCTGAACGTATTGCTATGGTTGAGCATGAAGATTGTCCACTAAATGTGTTAGAATCAGTTGCTCAGTTTGACACGGATCCAATGGTATTGTATGCTGTGTTGAATACTGATGGTTGCAATGATGACATAGAAAAATTGATATATGAAAATAGTAATATTGATATTGATTTTGCAGTATGGTTAAAAGAATTTAAAGAATTAGAGGCTTCTAAACCCAAAGAAGTAGATATATCAGATCCGATGCATAAAACATTTTGCAGTATTCCATGGGTTCATGCTGGAACAAGTGCAAACGGTACAATTAGAGCGTGTTGTCAAATGATTTTTAAAGATCCACTGGCAGATGTAGGATTGGTAAAAAAAGATAACGGCAGACTACTAAATTATAATGATAAAATTTCAGAGCATCGTAATGCAAAGTTGTGGAAAACAGTCAGAAGTGATATGCTTAAAGGAAAACGAAGTTCTGTTTGTAAATTATGTTGGGAAGAAGAAGATTCATCAGATACAAATATACCATCTTCTCGCCGCGCTTTTGCCAATCTCTCATTTCCAGATGTAATGGCAAAAGCACGTGATATGACAGATGAAGATGGCACGATATCCCATACTGACTTCCCTATTGAATGGTGGGATTTGAGATTTGGCAATAAGTGTAATTTAAAATGTAGAACATGTGGCCCATCAAATAGTGACTTGTGGTATAAAGATTATAAAACTATGCAAAATAGTGATGATAATGTTGTACTTAATTTGGACGGCGAAAAAGGTGAAATTATAACAAATAAAAAAGGACAACTTGAAATACCGCATATGAAAAGTTGGTATGAAGATTCTAGATTATGGAGTGATATTATTAATAATATTACTGATATTAACCGGATTTACTTTACTGGTGGCGAACCTACTATTAATCATAAACATAGAGAACTTTTAGAAAATATAGTAGATGCGGGACATTCTAAGAATGTTACATTAGAATATAACACTAATGCTGCAGCAAGTAACAAAAGTTATTTTGAATTATGGAAACAATTTAAAGAGGTTTCGTTGGGACTTAGTTTAGATGGCATGTTTAGTCATTTTGAATATATTCGACATCCTGGTAAGTGGACTAAAACTGAACGTATTCTCAAAGAGATTGATACAGCACCTGGCCTAGCCAATTTGAATGGAAAAGTAACTTTAACTTGTAGTATAATGAACGTATTTCACTTACCAGATTTTATGTATTGGATGAAGGAGCAAAATTATACTAGGCTCCATAATGAAATTCATGTACATTTGGTTTACGGACCTGAAGAATATAGTATACATCATTTGCCTGACAGACTAAAGCAAGAGATTGATGAATTATATAATAGATTTATCAGTCATATATGGAAACGATGGCCCGATGCAAGATGTACCACACACGGAATGTTGTGGTGCGAAGTTACAGAACACACACTACGGCAGGTATTAGCACAGATGTGGAGTAAAGAACCAGATAGTAAAATTTGGAATAAGTTTAAAGAAACAACTGTAAAGTTGGACAAGATAAGAAACGAAGATTGGAAAGAAAGTTTACCTGATTTAGCAGATGCGATAGAGAGAATGAATAATGCCGAACAAAGAAAACAAAGAACAAAACTCGCAGACCACTCCAACAAAAAACCAAAAACGCCCAAAATTTAATTTTGAAAGCGAAGATAGGGATCAAATTGTTTTAAGTGTTATCCAGCACGAAGAAGAAATGCGGCATGCGAATAGCCATCTTGGTAAATTAGATAATCCAGATGTTGCAAAGAAATACACACCATGGCGACAACGATATGACTCTGATATTAAATATCAGTATTGGAGTTCTCTGAACAAGCCTAGAGCAGATAGTAAAATATCATTTGTTGTATGCCCTGCGTGGGGAGTTGTTTTCCCTCCATATAATGCTGCTAGATTATCCGCCTTACTCAGACAGAACGGATATGAGGTTGATGTGTATGACACAAATATAAAAGCATATCACCATCTTAAAGAAACTTTAAATTATGATCCATGGGATGCAATCTACTGGGATCACTGGCAAATACCTAATTATAATACTCACATTAGAGATGCACTTAAACCTTTACTTGATGAAACTATACAGCAGATAATTGCAGATGGTTCTCAATTTGTTGGGTTTAGTGTGTATGCAACTAATCTGTTGCCTACTTCATATATGATGAAAGAATTAAAAAGATTAGCACCTGAGATATGTATTATAATAGGTGGCCCCGAATCGTTCCAAGATTGGCTAGATGATAAAAGACCTGATCCGTATAACAATCATTTAGCACATCTAGCAGATATTATGACATCCTATGATGTACGTATAATCGGTGAGGGCGAAGAAATGCTACTTGGGTTCTTGGATAATCATCTAGAATATCCTAATGCAGAAGGTCCTCACACATTCGGAGGTGTAAAAAGTAGATTAGACCTTAATCAATTACCGTTTCCTGATTATAGTGATTATGATCTCAATGAATATACCACTCAAGGTGGAGTAAGCATAGAAACAAGCAGAGGTTGTATTGCACTATGTAGTTTCTGCAGTGAGACACATTTTTGGAAATTTCGTTCACGTGACAGTCACAATGTCATTGATGAAATGCAACATCAAATTGATACATATGGAACGAATAGATTTTGGTTTGTTGATAGTCTAGTTAACGGTAACTTGAAAAGTTTTAGAGATTTAGTTGACCAAATCATTGAAAGGAAAATGGATATACGATGGAATAGTTATGCAAGATGCGACGGTAGAATGGATTTGGATTTCTTCCATAAAATCAAGGCAAGTGGCTGTAGTCTATTAAGTTTTGGCGTTGAAAGTGGAAGCGAAAAAGTATTAGACGAAATGAAGAAGAAAATTAAAGTCTGGGAAATAGAAAATAATCTACGTGACGCCCGAATTGCAAACATCGAAAATCATGTAAACTGGGTAATAGGTTTCCCTACTGAAACTACCGCAGATTGGTGTCATAGCCTACACGTATTATATAATACTAGAAATTGGGTAACTGTTATTAGTCCAGGAATGACATGCGGTGATGCACCACTTAGTGATATGAACAAGAATTGGAAAGACTATAATATAGCATGGAATGAAAAGCCCTGGGATAATAAATTCATGAGTAATTGGTATACCATTGGATATGAAAATACAGTGCTACACCGTTCAATTAGATTAAAATATGCAAATCAATGGCTATCAATGTGTGTTAACGAAGCAGAAGGCTCAGTAATCAATGCACAGAGCCGCCCAGGGTTTAATAAGTTTGTAGATTTTAAATGGAATAATCCTGGAAAATATGTAGATTATATTCCGCAGCAAGATAAACAAGATTTTAACAAATTTAATCATGCTGATACACGTGGTCAATTTGCTGCCAGTTTAGCAAATGAAAACCTACCACATATGTGGATTATGTATCAAGCGTTCGGTGGGCATAGTTTTAAAATGATATGGGACCCAAAAATGGATATGGAAGAATTTGGTATGAACCTTGCCACAATGTTATCAGGTGAAGCAGAATGGAATGTCAATGATAACGGAGATTATGAATTTAAATGCTGGTATGAGTTTGAACATATTGCACAGAATGAAGATGCAACGGTAAAAGATCATGAAATAGTAAGAGAAGACATGTCATTTAAAAAACAATTATTCGAAGCATCTGGTAATTTATCAGAATTTGATGGAATTATTAAACACAATGAATGATGAAAATAAATTATTCGATGAAATTTTTCTGAAAAGAAGAGATAGTAATGTAGACTATGCATTGCTATCGCATCCTTCACATAGTTGGAGAACAGTATCACAGCCAACGTATACAGATTGGTTACAGGTATTAGATGAATTTACCTTACTAGATTGTTTTATTGATGCAAGAGAATACAATATGAGTTACTTGTGGAATTTAGGTAATCTCCAAGAAAAGTATCAGAGTATACCTAGTAGCAATGGAGTGTTAACTGGATTAAGTTTTCTTAAAGATATTGAGTTAATTGATACACTCGACCAGAAAGATTTTAATAATTTATTCAGTCGTTTTTTGAGACTTGTATTATTGGCATCTGAATTAGTTAACACAGAAGTCAAGTCGCCGCCAGTTTTGAGTAATATTGCGCATAACACTATTCATCCAGGAAGTACGTTAGCACAAGCACACCAGATAATAGATAAGCCGTTACGAGTCATAGCAATGATACCCAAAGATAGCAATCGCATTACTATACCAATCAATGTAAATAAAGTTAATACGCATATAACTACATTAGAACAACTTGAAACTAGTTATGATGGCAAATTGCTAGGTTTTATTGAAAAAATCGAAGGTTTGATATCTCACTTGCATCTTTACAGTTACCACGATGGTTGGAGTCAACCTGATCAGAGAGGATATGTAAGAGATCCTGATTTTGACTTAGTACGATTTGCAGAAAATTGCAATATCATATTACCTGATGAATGTGATACTGTGCGCGCCACTTTTTACGGTATGGAAAAAGAAACAGAATTTAAAATAACAGATGACCCAGTATTAGTTCGTAAATTATTAGAATACGGTAACACAGAATGTTTTATAGAAAGGTATTAAAATGGGATTTGTAGGAGTAACAAATTACAAAAAGACAAGTGAGCGCCTGCCGGGCAAGCATCACAATGTTTTTGATGATGGGAAAACACTGGTAGATATTAAACTAGAACAGTTATTTGCAGCAGGTGCAGAGCATGTTTATATTAGTACAGATGATACTGAAGTTTCAAATACTGAAAATGTAACATATGTAAATCGAGATGCAGAGTATTGTAATAACGTTACACGATTTACATATGTACTAGAGCAAATATATAACGATGTTCCGGTTGATGATAACCAGGATGTTGTTTATACTTTCGTATGTTGTCCGTTATTTAATCGTTACAAAGAATTATATGATACATATACACTGAGTGGTAAAAATCAAATAGCAGTACACGCAAGTACACATTATTATTTGGATGTGAATAAGCGTCCTATTAACTTTAACTTTGGTTTGTGGCATCCGTATAGCCAGGGCATTGACCCAGTATATATGTTCCCTTATGCAGGGACTGTTTGTAAAATGCAAGACTTGCGTGAAGCTAAGTATATGATACCACTAGAGTTTGAATATTTTACTATGAACCAATTTGAAGCAATTGATATTGATGTACGTGAGGAATTTGAATTAGCACAGACTTTATATAGGCATTACAAATGAAGAATTATAAACAATTTGTTCTACTATCACATCCAAGGTCTGGGTCAACTTATTTGCTTAATTTGTTAGAGCGTTATTTTATTATGAGATTTTATCCTAGATTACGCCGTAACGGACCTTATTTTGGCGGTAACTTTTTGCATACCCACGATATAATTCCAGATTTAGATTGGCACCCAGGAGAAGTAAAAAATTATTTAGATGTAACTACTACTAACACTGTAGTAAAGACTTTATTTGATTATAATGAAAAGGATATATATACTGTTTGGAAAATAATGATAAATGATAATAAACTTAAAATTAACTATCAAACTATATGTGACACTACTAATTTTTTTTCTATTGGTAGAAAAAATTGGAAACATACAGTAATTTCATTTTTAAAAAGTAAACAAACTGGAATATGGAATTCTTTAGAAGAAGTAGATGTAAAAGAATTTAATTACCATAATGTAGACGTATATGATATATATGATATATGTCATCTGATTACGCTCTGGTACAATTTAACAAAAAAATATGGAGTAACTATTATTTGGTACGAAGACTTAATATTTACAATAAAAGACTTGGAAATTTTTGGATTTGATTTTGACAATTTACACACATCATATGGTATAAATAGCCAAAATAATATTAATCTTGGGAGTACCAAAAAAGTTACAAAACTAAGTGATTATGAGATGTTCGATGAAATGCTAAAAAGTAAAAACATTCAGATTGCGAAATTATTGAAAGAAACAAATTTACCTATCGATAAAAACAATCAAAATTTGCTAAGAGATATATGTTAATAATCTCTTTAGCACAGAATTTATAAAGGCACAACAAATGAAATTTGAACTATATGCACGTGGTATGTACCCAGATTTTGGTAGGGAAATTACAAGCAAAGATATATTAATAGAACAAAAGACATCACACGGTAAATTCTGTAATAATAGAAATGACGAAGAGAGAACTATCGAATCAGTTCTAAAACATGAACAATCACATAAAGATAAATTGAAAGAAATTTTTACAATTGGTGTTGACAACTACACGGTAGACGAATTTTGTAAATGGAAATATAGTTACAATAATTATGACTTCCGAAGTAGTTTCGATTATACAAAAAATAATACACAAAATGAAATATGGTGCTTTGGTTGTAGTTTTACTGAAGGTATAGGGGTACCCGAAAATAGAAGATGGACAAATCAATTACAGAAATATACGGAACGAAAAGTAATTAATTATGGACTTAGTGCTACTGGTATAAACACTGCTTATAGAATTTTATTAAATTGGATAAAACATGTTGATTACCCTCCTAGTGATATTATAAATCTTGGATTCTCTGAGGGGAGAGCAGAACATAAAAGAGCGTATGATGGAAATACTTTTTATAGACCATTGTCGATTACTATATTGGATAGTATAAAGAAACGTAATAATGATTTGGGAACACTGAAATTTAAAATAAGTGAACATGGATATTCTTTTAAAGAAATTCAAACGTACCTACTAGAAGAATCTGACAAGTATGATTTTTATCATAATAGTATAAAAGATATATGCAGGAATTATAATATTAACTATCATATAGAAAAGCCATCATTCATTGAAAACGGTGAACCTTTTTATAAATATGGGGTTGGTAGAGATATTGCTCCTCTGAATTTAAATTCTGATATATCAATCAATGATATATTTTTACCAGGCAATGAAAATATATATTATGACTTTAATAATTGGGCACTCCACCCTAGTCCTGTATATCATCGAAAGATAGCACATCACTTTTCTAACTGTATTGAGTTATGAGTTCTTACAGATAACTACTTAACATAATGTAGTCGGGTTTCTTTAATATCCGAATTGCCCCACACTGTTCCACAATCTTTTACTTTTGCAGAAATTGTAAAAATGCCTTTTATATTAGATAATTCATCTTTCGTAGTGAAGAATGAAACCCGGTTACCATCAGATGTAATGGCATTTATATTCCATCCAGCCCACGCAGTTGCCTGACGTTTAGATATAATTTCAATATCAGCAGCAATCTTATCACCCTTGCTACCAATGTATTCAGAACCAACTGAACGTTCTTCTAATTCCTTTTTATTAGCATCACGTTTTACATATTCTGGAATGTAAGCAACAACACCAATGTGATAGCGAACATTGAGATTATCATCATTCTCTGCTAGAAATTC
>Ga0208305_10000258_pt1 | contig 30331 bp, 47 predicted proteins | sample ColrivemetaGS741_FD_187605 | JGI IMG/M metagenome (GOLD analysis project Ga0208305, IMG submission 187605) | Estuarine microbial communities from the Columbia River estuary - Flood tide ETM metaG S.741 (SPAdes) (version 2) | ecosystem: Environmental > Aquatic > Marine > Intertidal zone >... | reverse complement strand
TTGTTTACCTAAACAAATAAACATACTTAAAACTTTTTACTTTTTAGCGTTTAAGCTCATTACGTTGACATTTGTGGCTCATATTAAATACATTCTTAGCCTAATTGGTGTAAATATGCACCACTTTTCACCTTTTAAGGACATTTGCCCTTGTTTTACACCAGTCTACACCACTTTTCACCCTTATTTCCTTACACGTAATTCACAACATAGTATGAATTTTAACGCAATAACCCCATAAACGACACTTTTTGTATGAGAAATCATACAATAATGTGATTTTGGTAGTATTTATATCTGAAAACGTATAGAGTTTGTGATACGCGAATCACGAATTACTTCTTGGTATCAGTAATTAAATCAGCTATAGTAAGTGCTATGCCGATAACAAGCATTGTTATTAGGAATGTTTTAATCATCTTTTATTCCCTCACTTGTTCCCTCATTTAATCCCTCACCTTTAAGTTCACCAAACACAGTAGTGTTAAGTGTAACAACATCACCAAAAGCTCTTTGGTAAAATTCTTCTAGGTCAACACCTGATTTACCACAGGAACAAGAATCCATATGCCACCTCTTACCACTATCTGACTTTTGTACGCTGTCACAATACCCACATTTCCATTCAAGAATTGTTCTCATACCATTAGTATTTAGTTAGTATGGTTATAACCTGATAATCTATATATAAAAATAAGGTTATAGCCTTAAGTTTTTTGATGTAAAAACAGGACATTTGCTGTGAGGGCAGGAGTCGAACCTGCAAAGGGCGATTAGGTTTGTCATTGCAGTTCCACCACAACGCTTACAAACTTTATTTCTTATCCCTAACCAATAGACAGCTGGTCGTGTTTTCCAATTTCACCACCTCACAAAATATTAATCACAATGTTCGTTAAGCCAATTAACGTAAATTACACAAGCTGTAACAAATGAAACAGCAAAAATAGCTATGGATATTTCAATCATAATTCTAGGTTTATATATTCTTACTTATACTATGTTTCCAAATTTAGTTAAAACGTAGAGCAGTTCCCCAACCGCCCTACATTTAACTATACTGATTTCTAAATCCCAATTTAGAAAATTTGCCTACCGACTGAAATAAAACCGTTGTATTAGTTTAACGATAGGACTTGTGTTGCCCAACTCACGCTTGGTACTCTCGTATGAGGTGTAGCACTCACGTAGCTTACTCACGTATTACCTTGCAAAGATAAGACAAATTAAAGAATCAAGCAAGGGTTGTTAGGCTAAACGATAATTTAATGTAGCATCACGTACTACGAGTAGCCTAGGGTTATAACCGACTCGTTATAATTTAAGTGTTAGTTCGTAACACCCCCTGTAATATTTCAAGTTGTCGGGATTACCAACAAGTTCGTCATCTATTCTGTTTATTACCTGCCATCGACTTACCTACTACAAGTTCCCAAGTTGTTTCTGTTACTAACCCTTTGCTTTTAGCTAGGGCTATTACTCGTTTAGCCTTCTCTTTTCTACCTTTAGCATACTCGGCTCTGCTTTGACCCATCACCTTTCTTTTGTTGTCGTGTAAGAATATTACTTTATCTGTACTCATAACTTTTTTTTTATAATTCTGAGGTATCATAACCCATTGATTGTAAGGAAAAGTCTACTTCGTCAGGTAAGCAAAATACACCATCGTAATCTACCAACACCTTGCCTTCAAACCACAAACACCCTTCTACGTGAAACTCACCTTCTCCTTTCGTTACGTTATACCCTTCAAAATATCCGTGATTTTTATCGGGGTGTACAACTACTTCCCAAGCATAAGTTTGACCATTAGGGTGTACCTTTTCAAATGCTGCTGTAAATGTTTTGTTTCTTTCCATAATTGAGAGATTGATTAATTGTTCTACAAATATATACTAACAAATGTTAACTTCCTAATTATACACTAAAAAATTTCCTTAAACACCCTTTTTTTTGTTAACTCTCTGAAAATCAGGGATTAGTAAATTAGGGGTCTAAATGGGGTCTAATTGAGGTCTAATTGAGGTCAACGATAGACCTATAGGAGAAGGATAAGGATAAAGGTTATTTCTTTCTTTTTATGTCACTTTTTCTTTCTTTATAAATAAATAATTGTATATTTACAAAAATGATTGTTTAATTATGAAGCGTTTACCTACAGAAATTAAAAAACAAAGGGGAACACTAAGGAATGATAGGATGAATGAAAATGAACCCAAACTACCTAGTGCAATCCCACCAATACCTACTTGGCTATCAGAAGAAGGGCAAAGGTCTTTTGTAGAACTAAGCACCTTACTACACGATATGTCTGTTCTAACTTTAGCAGACGAGATGTCCTTAACCATCCTTTGTGATTCTTATGCTGATTATAAGAACGCTAAAGAGGTTATAAACCAGTTAGGAGCATCACAAGAGGTAACATCAAGAGAAGGTCACACAAAGTCTATACAACGACCCGAAGTCTTAATAGCCAATCAAGCCTTTGTTAGAGTTTTCGCTTTACTTAAAGAATTTGGATTAACCCCTTCAAGTAGGGCAAAGGTAAACGCAATAGAACACGCATCACAAACACCTGATATTAAAATAGAAAACTTCTTTAACAACGATGAATAACCTGCATCACATAGATAAAAGTGTATATTACTATGATGAAAAAGCAGCGAATAGGGCTGTTGATTTCATAGAAACATTTTGTCAGCACGTAAAAGGTGATTTAGCAGGTAAAAGGTTTATACTTGAAGATTGGCAAAAGGATGACATTATAAAACCATTATTCGGATGGAAGTCAAAAACTACCAATTTAAGAAAATTTAGGCAATGTTTTGTTTTCATACCACGTAAGAACGGTAAAACAAATTTAATGGTAGGTATAGCCCTTTATATGCTATTTTCAGATGGTGAGAAGGGTGCGGAAATTGTATCGGCAGCAGCAGATAAAGAACAAGCACGTTTATCATTTTCCATAGCCAAGCAAATGGTTTTACAAGAGCCTCAGTTGATTAAACGCTCAAACACTTACAGAGATTCCATTACATACGATAAGGTAGGTTCATACTACAAAGTAATATCAGCCGATGCAGACACAAAACACGGATTGAACTTGTCTTGCTGTTTGTTAGATGAAATTCATTCACACAAAAATCGTGACCTCTACGATGTGTTATTGACGAGTATGGGTGCTAGGAAAGAGCCTTTGATGCTAGGGATTACTACAGCAGGAGCAGGACACCAAAAAGACCACATTTGTAAAGAACTTTATGACTATGCTAAGAAGTTAATTAGTGGTGCTATTCAAGACGATTCGTTTCTAGGGGTTGTGTATGAGGCTGATAAGGATGATGACATCTTCGATGAACAGGTTTGGAGAAAGGCAAATCCAGGCTTTGGGACTATTATTACTGAGGAATATATGAAGCAACAAGCTGTAAAGGCTAAGAATGAACCATCCTATGAAAACACTTTTAGAAGGCTACATCTTAATCAATGGGTTGCAAATGAAACTAAGTGGATTTCTGATGAAAAATGGATGGATTGCTATGATGATATAAGCGAATCTAACTTTGTAGGTAAACCTTGTTATGTAGGGTTGGATTTAGCATCCACACGAGATATTACTTGTTTAAGCCTATTATTCCCTGACAATGACAATGGGTACGATATTTTCTTGCACTCCTTTATACCTTCTGAAAACGCTCATAAAAGGTCTGAAAGAGATAAGGTTGATTACGTTAAATGGCAAAGAGAGGGATGGGTTACATTTACAGAGGGCGATGTTTGTGACTACAATTACATAAAACAAAAGATTAGAGATTTATCAGAATTATACGACATTAGAATGATAGCTTATGATAGGTGGAACGCATCACAGATTGTTATTGACCTAACAGAAGAAGGTTGCCCTATGATACCTGTAGGTCAAGGTTACAGAACAATGTCCCCTGCTACTAAAGAATTTGAAACCCTTGTATTGGGTGGTAATATTAGGCATAACGGTAATCCTGCATTAAGGTGGATGATGTCAAACGTAGTATTAGCCTTAGACCCTGCAGGAAACGTGAAGCCAAATAAGGCTAAATCAAATGACAAGATTGATGGTGTGGTTTCTACATTAATGGGCTTGTCAGAGGCTATGCAAAATAAAAATGGAGGAAATTCAGGATATGATGACAAAGAAATATTCTTTATCTAAGAACGAAATAGTTGCACAGGAGCAACTAACAATAAGAGATATATGTGCATCTGTACTAGGTAACAACGGTGATTTACATTTGTTAGATGACTTAGTTCAAGATATAAACGTAATTCTACTTACTCAATTAGAGGAAACAATACAATCTTTATACGAAACGAATCAATTACGCTATTTCGTGGCTCGTGTGGTCACCAATCAAGTTCTTTCTACATCGTCACCCTTCCACAAGACTTACCGCCTTAGAGATACCTTAAAATGCGTTTCTGATGGTGATTACGATAATCTTGCAGATAATATATGGGAGAAAGTAGTTAAATCAAACAATAGATTGTTAAGGGAAATCGTTATTTTAAGGTTTGAATATTCGTTTAAAATCAGAGAAATAGCTTTAATTCAAGGCATATCAACTAGATATGTTCATAGGGTGTTAGAGAATGCTTTGAAAGAATTAAGAAAAAACTACTGAAAAGTTGTTCACATTTTAGCACTTTTCACTATTTACACTTGTACAACTATTTAAGCAGCTTTGGGTATATTCAACTTTTTTACAGGTAAAAAATCCACCATCAAAGAAGAATCACGTTCTATCTTTGGTCAAACTATTCTTGGTGGTACATTTGGATCATCAACTTCGGTGTCAAAAGAACAAGCGTTGCGAGTAGCAGCTGTCTGGTCTTGTGTTCGTGTGCTATCAGAAACAATAGCCTCCCTACCTATCTCACTTTACGAGAAAGATAAAAACAACAATAAGATTAAATTAAATAATAACCCATTAAATAAATTAGTGGGTGAGCAGCCATCAGGAATATACAATTCGTTTATGTTCTTTGAAAGGGCTTTGGTAGATTTAAGTTTTGATGGAAATTTTTGTGCTTATATAGAGAGAAATCAAGGCGGTTTACCAATAGGGATTCACCCATTACAATATAAAGATGTTGATGTTTTCGTTTCTCCTGATGGTAGGGAGGTTTATTACGAAGTTAAAGAAAGTGCTGACAGCGTTTACCCAATAACAGGTAAGGTGCAAAGTATGAATATGATCCACATTAAAGGTCTATCCTTTGATGGGATTACAGGTAAGTCACCAATAGAGGCTGCTGCAGAAACATTAGGTATATCTATATCTTTAGATAAACACGCAGGTAATTGGTTTAAAAATGGCTCACAGCTAGGTGGTATTCTTAAACACCCTGCTACACTAAAGCCTGATACAGCTAAACGATTAAGAGAATCGTGGAATAGCAACTATTCAGGTGTTGCAAATACAGGTAAAACAGCGATATTAGAAGAAGGTATGGATTGGGTTGCTCGGACTGTTCCTAACAACCAAGCACAATTTATAGAGTCAAGGGAATATCAAATAAGCGACATTTGTCGTATTTTTAGAGTACCCAACCATCTCGTAAATGACCTATCTTCTGCAACTTACAGCAATATCGAAGCACAACAAATTGACTTTGTAGTGCATACAATAACACCTTGGATCAAAAGAATTGAAAGTGAATTAAACCAAAAATTAATTCCTAACAACAAAAGGGGTCAGGAATACTTTAAGTTTAACCTAAACGCTATTCTTAGAGGTGATTCAAAAAGTCGTGCAGATTACTACAGAACATTAGTAAATATTGGGGTGCTTTCTCCTGACGAGGTTCGTTCTTTAGAGGACTTAAATCCTATGGGTGATGAAAGTGCAAAGGTATATATGCAATCTAATATGATGCCTTTAGATAAATTAGGTGAGGACACTAAAAGGACAACACAATGAAAGAAAACAAGGAAATAAGGATATATAACGGTAACTACGAGGTTCGTTTAGAGGAAGGTTCTGACGAAACTAAAGTACGTGGTTATGCAGCGTTATTCGATACAGATAGCAGGGATTTAGGATTCCGAGAAACAATATCTACAAGGGCTTTTGATGGTCGTTTAGAGGACAATGTAATTTTAACATTCAATCACGACCCTAACCTAATTTTAGATAGAAACATCGGAGGTACTTTAAACCTATCTGTAGATGAAAGAGGTTTGATTTATGAGGCTACTTTGCCAAACACAACAACAGGAAACGATGTTGCTGAGTTAATGCGTAGAGGCTTGTTATATGAATCTTCTTTTGCTTTCACAGTAGAAGATGATGATTGGTCAAAAGATGGTGATACCACTAGACGAACTATTAATAAAATAGGCAGATTAGTAGATGTTTCCATAGTAGGTGTTGGTGCTTACGCTAACACAGATGTCGCACTTCGTTCTAAGCAAGAATTTGAGGAATCTACTTCCCCAAAGGCTAGTGAGGAAACGAAAGAAGAACCAACCGAGGTACGACAGGATAACGATGAGGAAACCCCTCAATCAGTTGGTTCGCAAATCAATTTATTAACTAACGAATTAAATCTAAAAAGAAGGATATGAAAAATTCCGTAGAATTAAGACAAGATAGAGCAGCGTTAATCGCAGATGCGAATGTGATGCTTGAATCTTGCAAAACTGAATCTCGTGACTTTAACGAAACTGAGCAAGTTTCTTATGACGAGAAAATGACAGCTATTGACAAATTAGCTAAAAGTATTGAAACTGTTGAGCGACAAGAAAAATTGAACGCTGAAATTGCATCTAATGTAGGTTCTGCATCAGTTCAAAAGACTTCTGATATTAAAGAAGTTCGTGACTATTCTGTTTTCAAAGCGATTTCAGGAATGATGAACAACAACCTTGATGGTGTTGAGAAAGAAATGCACAACCAAGCAGTAAACGAAGCTAGAGCAGCAGGTTTTTCTGTAAATGGTTTAGGTATTCCTGCATTTATGTTAGAATCTCGTGCTGATATATCGCAAGGTAGTTCAGCTATTGCTCCTACTAATGTATTAGGTTACGCAGAAGCAATGCGTGAAGCATCTGTATTTAATAATGTTGGTGCAAGAATCTTATCAGGTTTAACTGCTAACACTAATATTCCTATTACAGGAGCGCAAACCGTAGCTTGGGCTGCAGAAAATGGTGAAGCAGCAGATGGTGGAACACAATTTACTAAGGTAGAATTAAGCCCTGTTCGTTTGGCAGCTACCGTAGATGTTTCTAAGCAATTATTGTTGCAAAATGGTGGTGCAGAAGCAGCTATTATGGCTGATTTAGGTCGTGCAGTAGCAGGTAAAATTGACCAAGCTATTTTCAACGATACTACTATTTCAGGCGCACCTGCATCTATCTCTGCAAATGGAGATATTAGCTCAATCACAGCAGAATCTACTTTTGCAGATGGTGTTTCTGTAATGAAAGATTTAGTTCAAGCAGAACAAGTTTTAGCAAGTGCTAATGGTTTAGAAGGAAACTTAGCTTACGTTTGTAGCCCAGAGTTATTGGCTCAAATCAAGCGTGGTGTTCAAGTTGCTGCTGTAAGTGCAGGTTTAGATGGTATGCTAGTAAATGGTTACCCTATTCACTTCACTAACGGTTGTGGTAAATCATCAGGTGCAAGTGGTGACTTCGTATATGGTGATTTCAGCAAATTAATCGTTGGATTATTTGGTGGTGTTGACATTATGGTTGACCCTTATACTCAGGCTGCTTTCGGTCAGACTAGATTGGTTGTAAACAACTATGTTGATTTCGGTGTAACAAACGGAGCAGGTTTCGTAAAAGGAACTTCTAAAGTTGCTGCATAGTAGTACATAGATACTAATACTTAAAAGGGGGTTCTTCGGAACTCCCCTTTATTAACTTTAACTCTTTCAATAGAAACTTATGTATCTCGACCCTAACTATAACGTACAAGGCGATTTAGTTATTTTAGATGACCCTACAACAAAGGTTGTTAGTGTAGCTGAAATTAAGTCACACCTAAGAATTGATACTTCTGACGAAGATACTTTGTTAGGTGTATATGTAGATGCTGCAACTGAGATGGCAGAGCATTATTGTTCAAGACATTTTATTACACACGAGTATAAGTTGTATTTCAATCAGGTGATGTCACAAGCATCTTTAATATTTCCTGATTGTACGCTAAAAACAGAAGGCTCAAACAAACCTATACATTGGTTAGATGTTAATGGAGTAGAACAAACATCATCAGATGCTTATATAGATGCTTATTCTAATCCTTCTATATGTTATTTGAAAAGCACGTTTACATCGCCTACGTTGGCTGATGACGCTGCAAACACATTTTGGATAGAGTTTAGAACAGGTTTCGGTGATTTACAAAGCGATGTACCACAAGCTATACAACAAGCTATTAAATTGATTGTAGCTGATATGTATTACTTTCGTGAGGATCGTAAGAGAAGGTTTCCAATGGCATCTGAGATATTGCTACAACCTTATAAATGTTTCCATTAAGATATGGCTTTCATTGCAAAAATAAAAGCAGGGGAATTTAATCAAAGAATTACCTTTAAGGAGAAAACTTACACTCAGGATGGTTTTGGTGGTGTTACAAGCGTTGATTCAACGGTGGCAACAGTTTGGGCTAATAAGAATGTTAAGTCGCTTAGAGATGTTGAAGAAAAGTTTGAAGGAGATGAATTACAGGCTTATGGTAGATTCGTTTATACAATTAGGTATAGCAGCGAAACTAAGGCTATAAAAGCTGATTGGACTATCATAGAAACAAGCACAAGTGAAGAATACGAAATTTTAGGGTTTGTTATAGACCCACGAAAAGAATTTATTGAGGTTTTTGTTAAACAAGATTTAGCAACTGATAACCCTGTTTAGTTATGGCTAATAAAGGTAAAGCAACTAAGAATAAAAACTTTCGCATCTCCGTTCAGGGAGTTGACGATGTTAGAGCTTCATTAAAGAAGTTAGGGTATTCAGCTAGGCACTCTCGCACACAAATAAACAAAGCATTAAGACCTGCAGCAAACAAACTTGTAAGGGCTGTACAGGCTGCTTATAAAAAAGAATTTAACACGTTTAACAGAAAACGTGATGGATCAAGAAAACCAACTTGGTCAACAATAGGGGTAATTACTGCAAAGAAAAGTAAATCGCCTGGTCTGTACGTTGGTCCAATTAAAAAGAGAACAACACCTATCAAGGTTAAGGGTGCTAATAGCTACAATTTAGCTGCTATGCAAATAAAAGGTAACAAACAACAAGCACCACGAAAAGATGTATTTAAGGAAACAGGAAAACGAATGGAACAAACCATTTATTTACAGGCTGAAAAAGACTTAGATAAGATGATAAACAAACTAATTAAACAAGCAGGGTTTTAGATATGTTTGCAGTTATAGGTAAAAAAATATTTGATAAACTAAGCACTTCGTTAGCTTTCCAACAGGCACAAGGTGTTTTGGGTGATTCGTTGTTATCAGGGGATAATTCAACCTTTGATTCAAGCGTAGGGGATTGGTTTCACGCAAACCCACAACCACCGAGATTTGTTTTTCACGATACAACGGAAAAAGCCTTGAAGGTGCAAACTCAGGGTGGTTCAACAGCAATCGGTTGTTATGCTTTTACAGACCTGAGTGCATCCACAACTTATAGAATAACTTACACATATAAATCTGATTACGAAACAAATTGGTTTATTGAAGATTTTGGTGGTACTGAAATCGCTACACAATCAAATGTTGCAGCAGGTGAAGGTACAACATACTTTGAATTTACAACTGCATCTACAGGGTCTATATATAGGATATGTTTTCAAAACAACTCAACCGATGCACACTCTTATGGTCTTTTAAAAGAAGTTCAGGTGACAACTACAACAGGGGAGAATACAAAAGTTTTCCCTGTAATTATACCACAAGGAACAGCTTATCCTGCAACGATATTTGAAATAGCAAATGTAGATAATTTTATAACAAAAAGTAGTTCCCTAGCATCTTGTGATGTGTCTTTACGCATCGCTTGTTTCGCAGATGACTACAATACAACATACAATCAATCTAAGGCAGTCGTAGAGGCTTTAGATTATTATTCGGTAACATATACCGAGGATGGTGTTTCTTATACAGCAAAGTTTAGGTTTGTAAGCCTAGATGATGATTACTATAAGTTACCCGAAAAGTTCTACAAAAACTTAATTTTTAATTGTCTAATAACTAAAAACTAAATAAAATGGCAGTACAAAACGCAACAAACGTAACGCTAAGTATAGCAGGTGAAGTTATGTCACATTGTACATCTTGCAGTTTCTCTATTTCAAGAGAATTAAGAGATAAAACTTCAAAATCAAGCGGTGGTTACTCACAATCTCTTGCAGGATTAGTGTCTTGGGAAATGAGTGGTGATGGATTCGTAGATTTAGCTGATTCAGGTAAAAGTCTATTATCAGACTGTTTTACTAAATTGACAGCTGCATCACCCGAAATAGAGGTAATCTTTCAGGTGGGTGTAGCAGGTGATACTTACACAGGTCAAGCATTCATTACAAGTGTATCAACAGATGGAGGGGTAGAGGAAAATTCTACATTCTCTGTTTCCATTACAGGTACAGATGCTTTAACGCAGGTAGTAGCATAACGAGTAACATTTAAATAAAAAAAGGTATGAATAAGGTAGAAATTGGTGGTAAAGAAAGACCTGTAAGGTTTTCGTATTTATGTATTAAGGATATTTGTAAAAAATGCAACTTAAAGCTAAGTGAGTTAAATCAGTTAGGTACAGAAATAGACCACATAGGTATTATTGCGTTCTTTGGATTAAAGTATGGTTCTAAGAAAATTGGCGAAACATTCGACTATAAAATTAAAGATATAGAAGAATGGTTAGACAATGAAGATTTCTCTAAGATTAATGAGATTTTTGAGGCTTTCCAATTAGACCAACCTTCTAGCGAGGGAAAGTAGTAGAGGGAGAGGAACAAGAAGATTTAGAGGAATTTGAATGGGACAAACTTGAACAAATTGGATTAGGAATGGTGGGGCTATCGTTTGATGATTTATACGATATGACCCCACGATCCTTCCAAAACAAGTTAATTGGATTTAAAGAACACAACGAGCAATTACTTCACGATAGTTGGGAACAGACCAGACTCATTATACACTCTTGTTTGTCACCACATTCTAAGAAGGAGTTGAACCCTAAAACATTGTTACCTTTCCCTTGGGATAAAAAGGTTAAAGTCGTTACATCTTCAAAAGAAGAAATTGCAGATATTGTTAAACGACACAAAGAAATACTACGAAAAAAATACAATAAATAATGGGTGGATTAAAGACTATTTCGATAATTGTTGCTGCGAATATCAAGGGCTTAGAACAGGGTCTTGGTAAAGCTAATAAATCATTGGCTAAATTCGCATCAGGAGCAGCAAGGATGGGTTCTTTGCTTTCGTTTGGTGTTACTGCCCCACTTACAGCTTTAGGTAGTTCAGCACTAAAAACATTTGTTGCGTTTGAGAACGGAATGACTAAGGTTGGAACGGTGACAGGTGCAACTGTTGGTGAGTTGAAGATGCTTACAGATGAAGCAAAAAGACTAGGGGCAACCACCCAATTTACAGCATCACAGGTAGGCGATTTACAATTAGTTTTAGGTCGAAAGGGTTTTGACCCTTCGGCTATAAAAGAAATGCAGGGGTCTATATTAGACCTAGCCCTAGCAACAGGAGAAGATTTAACTCTTGCAGCAAAGGTAACATCATCTACGATGAAAGCCTTTGGTTTGGAAACTGCCGAAGCAGCAAGGGTGGCGAACACGTTAGCGTCAGCATCAGCAAATTCAAGTTTACAACTTAGCACATTTAGTACAGCCTTTGCAAATGCAGGGGCATCGGCAGCAGCAGTAGGTGTAGATGTAGAGGAATTGTCAGCGATGATGGGTACGCTAATGGATAGTGGTATTAAAGCATCTAAAGCAGGTACATCATTAAATTCCTTATTCATCCAACTAAAGGAGAAAGGCATTAGCCTAACAGACACTTTAGATACGCTTTCTGAGGGGGAATTAACATTAGAGAGGGCTACAAATTTAGTTGGTAAAAACTTTAGTAAGCAACTATTAATATTAGCCAAAAATAGAGATAGAACCAAGGAACTTACAGAGGAATATAGAAACAATACAGGTCGCTTAAAAGAAATGGCTGAAGCTATGGGTAACACAACCCACGCAAAGCTAAAGAGAATGGAATCGGCTACTGAGGCTATGAAGTTGGAATTTGGGGCTTTAATTGCAGAAGCAATAACACCTATAATCCAATGGGTGACCAAAATGGCAACATCGTTTGCAAATTTAGATGAAGGAACAAAGAAAATAATACTAGGAGTTGGTACTTTGTTGGCTGTACTTGGTCCACTCTTATTGATAGTGGCTACAGTAACATCAGCTTGGGGAGTTATGGCAGGAGTTATAGCAGCCTTAACAAGTCCTATTGGATTAGCCATTGCAGCAATCGCAGCTTTACCTATAGCGTTAAAATACGTTTTAGATAATTGGGATGCTTTTGCTGAAAGATTAGGAGATTGGAGTTGGTGGAGAAATGCCCTTATACAAGTTTTACAATGGCTTTTTAAATACAACCCTTTTAGCCTTATATTAAAGGGGGCGCAAAAACTTTATGATTTCTTAGGTGTAAAATCTAAGGTCTACAATCCGTTTGAGGACTTAGTTGATGGGCTTGAAGATTTGAAAGTTGAAACAACAGATTATAAACACGAATTTGGTAGTTTAACCGATTCAATTAAGGATGGATTAAAGAATTTAGATATAGATTTAGGTTCTGTATTTAAATCCCCAACAAATACCCCACAATTAGATAAGCCTAGTCAAGAAACAAGGTCATTGCAAGAGGCTTACGATGCTATCTTCGGTCAAGGTGCTTGGGAAGCCTTTGAAGAAGATAAGAGGAAAAAGCAAGAGAATGTAGCTAACACTCAAAGGTGGAGTAATTCAGTTCAATCTGCTTCCATTGGTATCGCAACATCATTCGCTGACACCTTCGCTACAATGGCAATGTCAGGTGAACTTACTATGCAAAGTTTAGGTCAGATATTTGTAGATTTAGCTAAACAAATAGTTGGAATGACTATAAAAGCAGCGATTTTAGTTGGTGTATTACAAATGACAGGTCTTGGAGCAGCAGCACAAGCAGGTGGAGGTATATTTAGCGGTGGTACAGGATTTAAAGATATATTAGGCGGTATTATGGGTGGAGCTTTCGCCGATGGTGGTAACCCACCTGTAGGTAAAATGAGCCTCGTGGGAGAAAGAGGACCTGAATTATTCGTACCAAAAGGTCAAGGAACAATCATCCCTAACCACGCTTTAGGCGGTGGTGGTGGAACGATTATCCCTGATGTAAGAATATCGGGTAATGATTTATTGATAGTCTTTGATAGAGCAGAACGTAGAAGAAATAGAAGGTAGAAAAATATGGCATCATACGGTTTATATAAAGAAAGTTTTATTGCAAGTGAAAAGGGTACTGATTGGGTTGTTCAGATTCATAAAAAGGATGCGTCTGATTTAATAACCAATCCAAACTTTATAACAAACGCTACCGATTGGGATTTAGATGGGGGTAGTGCGTTGAATTTTTATTGGGATTCAAATAAAGGTAATGCAGGTGCTAGGTGTGGTTCAGCAGCTACATCATTATTTTATCAATTAAATTCTAATATTGCTACTTCAACGGCATATAAGGTTTCTATAAAGGTTGATGATTTAGGGTCGGGTAATTCGATTAAAGTAAGCCTTAATAACGGTGCTGAAACCACGATAACAGGTGATGGTTTTCACGAAGCAACAATCACATCGGGTCTTGGTTCAGGGAAGATAATTGTAGAGTCAAATGGAAATCCCTGCATAGTAACACAGGTCAGCGTAAACGCAACAGATTATATCCCTGAATACAACTTTGATATGGCAGGTGAAGGTTTTGAAATCACTTGGAATGGTTCAGGTGGAACTAGAGATAAAACATTCTTAGGGTCTGAATGCGATATAAAATTTATGATTCAAAATGACCTACAAGAATCGTTCTTGTATGATGTATTAGATAGTGGGTTTAAGGAATACTTTGTAAGAATATACAAGGGTTCTGTACACAAATACAATAAATTTTGGTATGGCTGGATTCAACCTGCCTTTGATGTGGTAGAAAACGCTCCATACCCTTACACTTCTTCAATAACAGCAACCGATTCAGCAGGTTATTATAAGGGAAAACCTTTTAAAACTTTTGCAGACGAAACCTTTAAACAAGCTAATTACTCTATAGCAAACGTATTTAAAGACTTCATTGGTGGGTCGGACCTTGCTGCTGTTAATTTAGTTGAAAATACTTGGTTTTTAGATGGATCAACAAGAGGTTGGGAAATTCTCACAGGAGATTCGGGTTCGTCTGCTGATGATGGTAAACTTATTATTGCAGGTACAACAACAACAGGTACACGAAAGCCATTATCTTGTGAAGGTGATGTTTTAACTGTTGGTGATAAATATAAGGTTGGTATCGAAGTTGTAGATTATACAAGTGGAACGCTATACGTTAAAGATGGTGGTGGTAGTAGTGCAACTATAGGAACAATAACAAACGGTACAGGTAATGATGGTGGCGGTCTTGGTGGTTGGGTGTTTGAATATACTCAAACAGATAATGGTGCTGATGGGAATGGACTTCACCTTTGGACTGATAATTTTGTTGGTTCAATAGGAAGTGTTTATCTTCATTCAACAGAGGACTTCCCTCACGAAGGGGAAAGTGTTATTTTCCAAGTTCAGAATGATTGGAAAACAAGTGAGTTTGATAGTGCTATTGTTCCAAGTAGTCAATGGTATATATGTAAAGGTGCTTTCGCAAACAATTCAAATTTCCCTCTTGAATATAAAGAGTCTGATGTTTTCCACGAAACTATGAAGGTGTTTAATACCGTAGGTTATTTAGCTGATGGGTATTATTATTTCTTACAGCCTAATAGTTTTTTTGATGGTGGTGCAAGTTATAATATGAATTATCAATATTTTTGGGACTTCTCAGGTGTAGGTCTTACGACAGGTTATGCCACCGAATCTAACCTTGTAACTATAGACCAAAATAATCACACTTTATTAGCAGGTTCAAGTTTTACTTATGAAGCCCCTTTTAAATCCTGTACAGCAACTTATACATCAGCAGGTGCAGCTTTTACCCTTGCACAAGGCGATGACATTACAGATAACCCTTCTGTAGCAGGAGAAGATTATACTTATGGTGGTCAATTAACAGCCGATACAACTTATGATTTAGATTGGTTTTCAAGGTCTGTAGATGTTACACTTCAAAGTGATTGGGCATCTTTTGGTTCGTATGATTTCAGAGCAAGATGGGTCAATTTTGATTATTACATAACAATTAAGGCTGTATCATCATCAGCAACAAAATACCTCACCTTAAATTCTGACCAAGAATTAGAATGGGTCGCTACCGAGGATCAAGTAGTTCTTTCAAGGGGCTTTAATAGAAATGCAGCTACATATTCACCTTATAATAGTTTATTCTTTGACGAGTTCAATAGTAGTTCTTGTGAAGGGGCTATAAAATGTGTAGGTCATTATTATGCTCACCAAGCAGATATAACAAGGTTTTCCAATGCAGATTCTAAATACACATTTGATACCGACTTATTATGGGGTTGCGTATTACCTCAACTTGCAGAAACATCAAGTATATTTGTAAAGGTATATTTTGTGCCAAGGTATTATAAGAACAAAGCTCGTCAGGCTGCCCAAGTTTGCAGCCCAATATCGGGGACTCCTGTACGAAATACTTATGTTGAGGACATTACGGTAACAGCAAGAGAAACAAACTCTTTAATTTCAAATGAATTTAGGGTTACAGAATATGCTCCATCATCTTCTACAGCCATCGAAGATTTTGACTTAGGAGATTTAACTATTGGGGTTTCATCTGCAAATCCTGAATTTTCAGTAACATATAGAGATAATGTCCCTGTAGCTGAAAATGTTTATAGAGGTTCAGATACGGCAAGTGAAGAGCCTTTCACTCAATTTTTAGCAAAACAATTTTTAGAACCACAGCAGACACCTTTAAAGATATTACAGGGTAGTATTCAAAGTGCAGCAATATCACCTAAAGATGTAATTAAATACTCATATAACAATGATGGTAATTACGAACACTTTATGTTTATGGGTGGTACGTTTAAAGGTCAAAGTGAAATTATGGATGGTGAATGGTTTAGACTAAAAGATGATTAATTATGGAAGATAAAAAGGTACAGAAGATAAATCGCACATTACAGGGTGTAAACGCAGGGGTTAGAGAAATGGTGCAGAGATTCGATGACTATTTAAAGAGTCAATCGTTTGCGACCCTAGATACAGCTATTGCAGGTGGTGGTGTTGATAATGCCCCTACATCACAAATAACAACTATATCTTGTAGTGCGTTAAAGGGTGAGATACCAAAGGATTCATACTTTATAATATCATACCCAGATGGTACACACCCAAAGTCTATACTGAATAAAAAATCAGACTTAGCAGCAGGGGCAACAAGTATAGTTATACACGATGGTAGCGGTGTTGATGACCAAACTTATTATGCTGATTTTCCTTATCCTGTAGGGTCTTTACTATCTGCTGTACAGTACGCAGGTAATGACACTCAATTTGCTGCAGGTAACACTACAGAGATTCAATACAACACGAGTGGTCAACTTTCGGCTGATTCTAATTTTACATACAACGATGGTACAGATACTTTATCAGCAACCAATATAGTAGGGGACTTAACAGGAGATGTAACAGGAAACGCTGATACAGCTACAACAGCTGTAAATGTTACAAATGCTAAAGGTGATGATACTGCTGTTCAGTTCAATGATGGTGGTGCTTTAGCAGGGAGTTATCTTCTTACCTTCGATGTAGGCACAGCAACTCTAGCAACAATTAATGCTACTGCCACCAACATAACAGGTGCTTTGACAGGTACTTCTTCTTTATCGAATGGTGTTACAGCGTACAACCTAGCTATAAGTGATAATTCAAGCAAGGTGGCTAATACAAAATTTGTACACGATGCTATAGCTGATGAAGATTATGGTGTTACAAAAATTATTGCAGGGACAAACGTAACAATTAGTCCTGTTGGTGGTACAGGTGATGTAACCATAAATTCAACAGGTGGCGGTGGCGGTTCACCTGCAGGTTCAGATACATACGTTCAATTTAATAACGCAGGTGCTTTTGGTGCATCATCATCATTACACTTTAACGACACTACAGATAAATTAACTACCTACGCTTTATCTTGTTCTACGGCAGAAATCCAAAATCTCTCAATCGGTTCAGGTGGTTATATAAATTCATTGTCAGACATTAAAACAAACACCGAATTTAAGGGTAACAACATAGGGACTATTTCAGACGATGCTATATACTTAACCCCTTTTGATTTTACAGCTAATAGTGATGCGTTTGCAAGACCTTATGTTACTTCAACAGGGTCAACAGCAAAGATTTATTCTACATCAGATTATCTTCAAGCAGGTTTTGTAGTTCCTGTAGGTTATCAAGCTACTTATATTCATTTGAAGGGAATATTTTCGGGTGGAGCAAGGACTTGGAACTTAACTCAATTTGATTGGGACACAGGGAGTTACGGTCTACACGGAGTTTATGATGCAAACGTGAATGCAGAAATAGAGAATTGGAATAATACAGTAGTTGAACCTTTAGTTGGGTTAGCGGGTAGATATTGGTCTATATCTTTTGACCCACAATTATCATCAGATGCTATTTATGGTGTAAAAATAACAATAGAAAGAGTATAATATAATGATAGACAAGAACGCAACAGAAGTAGCAGTAGCACAGATAGCAGCAATCTCAATAAGTATGTCGGATGTACAGCTTTGGCTACAAATGGCATCACTAATACTAGCTGTATCATTTGGTATTTACAAGTGGTACAAAGAGATAAAGAACATAAAAAATAGTAAGGGTGTGAAAAAGTAGGTTTTAGCTACCTTTTCCCCTATTTTTTCATTACCTTTACTACATTATTAACAACTAAAATTTATATTATGGGTCAAGTTATAGACTTTTTAATGGCTAACGGTGCTGAATTGCTTATTGCAACTTTAGCCTTAGTTAAAATCATCGTAAAACTAACACCTTCTGTTAAAGATAATAAGGTCTTTGGTTATGTTGATGATTTAATTGGATTCTTTATTAAGAATAATGGAGAAAAAGAAGAAACAAAAGAAAATTAAAATGTCAGGATTAATATCTAAAATAGCCTTAAAAGGTATATTAGCATTAGTCCCTGAAATGTTTAAAGACAACAAGGGTAAATGGTCATCGAAGCGAACTGTATCGGGTGTACTCGCTGTAGCAGCAGTAGCCCAAATAGAAACAGGTGGGTTGTCTTGGCAAGTCCTTTGTTTAGCTTTAATAGCTGTTTTACCTTTATGTTTTTTGGGTGACGAGAAGTGTAAAAAGTGTGATAAGTCTAAACTTACAAAAATCTTTAACAAAAAGGGATGAATGTATAAAGCATTTTTAAACAGGGTTCAAGCAGACGATAACCAGACTTTAGGGTATTTTTCTTTATATAAAGGGGTTAACCTAGTCTATGATTGCGTGTCTTTGGAATTAGCTTGGAAAGATAATGCAACTAATATTTCTTGCATTCCAACAGGTACTTACAAAGTTACCCCAAGGTACTCAGACAAATACACACAACACTTTATATTAGAAGATGTTCCCAATAGAAAATTCATACTTATTCACGCAGGAAACTTTAATACCGACACAAAAGGGTGTATTTTGCTTGGTACTAGCTTTGGAAAAATCAACCAAGACTCTATGTTGGATATTACAACATCACGAAGGGCTACATCTGAACTCTTATTCGCCACCAATGGCAAAGGATTTGAACTAACAATATCGTAGAGGTATGCCTAGTTTACCAAAAGGTAGAGGTAGAGTTAAACCTGTTGATAAGAACAAATCTTGGGGTGGTGACACCAAGGTTTACAGCAGGAAAAAGTGGCGAGAATTAAGGGCTTTTTGGATTAAAGGAAGCCCATTATGCGTAGAGTGCGAACAAGAAGGTAGAACCGTTGCAGCAGATGTAGTGGATCACGTTAAGCCTGTTAAACAAGGTGGTGGTATGTATGATATGAATAACCTACAATCACTTTGCCATTCGTGTCACAACAGAAAAACATACGAAGAAAATAAAGGTATATATGGCAAAGAAGAAGAAGATTAATAGATATAGGAGTGGTTATGAAAGAGTGGTTTGCGGTGAATTGGATGACCTTGGGGTTGACTTTGAATACGAAACTAAGAATTTGTACTATGAGGTTGCAGAGCAACGTAAATATACTCCCGATGTTATATTACCAAACGGAATCATTTTGGAGTTAAAAGGTCGGTTTTCAGCAGCCGACAGGAAGAAAATGCTGCTAGTTATACATCAACACCCTGCACTAGATATTCGTATGGTGTTTCAAAGACATACAAACAAATTATTTAAAGGAAGTAAAACGACCTATTCTGAATGGTGCATTAAGCATAAAATCAAATGGGCATCTAAAACAATCCCTATAGAATGGATAAAAGAAAAGACAAAACACCAGAAGAAATAGCCGAAGATGTATTTGGTAGTTGGGTTCAAGATTTAACAGAACAAGAACAACCTGAAACCTGTGGCATTGAAGATGAAGATTGTGAGGCTTGTGGAAGTTAGAGTACCAAAGGGATAATTAATTTTATCCTTTTTTTTTGTCCTAGGATTAGGTTATTAACAAATGTTTACTTATATTTGAGTATAATTAACCAAAACACTCATAATTATGCAAACTACTTTATTAAACACAATCATCGAATCAACAAAAGGTAAATTCTTTGGGGTTACTTTTAAGAAAGCAAATGGATCAATAAGATTTATGAACTGCCGAACAGGTGTACATAAACACACAAGCGGAGAGGGGTTAAAGTACAACCCTAAGAAAAGAGGTAATGTTATTGTTTGGGACACCCAACAAAAAGGTTACAGAACTATTAAATTAGAAAGCATCAAGTCTATTAGATTTGAAGGAAAAGAGTTGTGGGTTTCTAACAGCTAATCATATTAAATTTTAGGGGGTTAAAATGAAAAGGGGGACTATTTGTCCCCTTCTTCTGTTATGCTCCATTCGTATCTAAATGGCTTACTTTCTTCTTCGTTAATTAACTTCTCTAAATACACACACAAATCCATTGCTTCTTCCTGTGCGTGTTTTAGCCACTCTAAGCGACTTAAATCGTTTCGCTCCATCGTAGTGCCATATTTAACCTTCCCTATCTCAGAACGCTTTAAAATCTTAAAACAAACTTCTTCTTCTATTTTACTCATAATTATCTCTCTTTAATTATATTATAAAACTCAGGGTCTAACTCCTTAATTCGCTCTTGCATCTTACCCCAAGCCCATTTAACAGCTTCTTCGTCACCTATATCTAACTGGCCCCCTGTACCTGAATTAGCCACGTTAGATGCGTTCTTTTCAAGTAACTTATCTATCGTTTCTCTGATAGCCTTGTTATCGTTGTACTTCGGTGTGAGTTTCTTCTTAGTCATAATGTTTTAGTTAGTTAATAAAAACAAAGATACAAAAAAAAAGGAAGAATCAAAATGATTCCCCCTTTCCCAATTAACCAAATGAAAAACAAAAGCTATGATTACTCTCAAAAATCACAACGATGTTCAAATATACATCTTCTTCCCCTTATCATAATTAACAAAGGTTATGTACTTGTAAACAAACTTCCTTTTATTAAAATCGGTAGTTTCAGGTAGCGTTTTCCAAAACCAATCATCTATCTTTATTTTATTCAGATTGTGTACCAATACCGTACCATCAACAAAGAAGTTTATATACAATGCCTGTGAGCCTTTCTCGTTCTTACTCCTTCTTAGCATTCTTTCATACTTGTGCATCTCAAGGATCAAACCTTCGGGGTATTTATCTTGTGCAAAGTCAAAGCAAAAATTTCTACTTTTCATTTCACAATAAAACTTTCTACCATCCCACTCGTATGTAAAGTCCCAATTCGAGTGCATACCATCTGCAGGAACACATTTAATATTATATGCCTGTGCAAATTTTTCCATTAATCCAAGTTCTCTTGCGTTCATACTATGCCTTGTTTAATTTTATGTTCGTGTAACATTATAAGTAATTGTATTTCGCTTTCTAATTCTTCAAGCGTGTACTCATAGTCAGGGTTATCTTCATCATCAGGTTGACAAAAGGCTAACAAGTAGTGTAGTGTATCTAGTTGGTCCATCATTTTTCATTGATTTTAGTTAGTATATCTAATTCTTGTTTCAATTCTATAACAGCACTAGCCATTTCCATTTCTCTTGCATCAGCTAACAGCTTTTCACGTTTGTAACCCATCATCTGAGTGTACACATACGTGAATGCCATCATTGATTCAGTAAGAACATTCAACCTTTCTTTAAGCTGTTCTGCTTGTGGATGGTCAGAGTATGTAGCATATTGTTCAGTCATCCGAACAATCTCCTTCTGATGAGCTAAAAACTTATCCATACTATTAATTTCATCCATATTAGGGTCTTGATCCCTCAACAGGTTAATCGCTTTCATTGTAATTTCATCTGCCATAACCTTTTATTTTAAATAGATTTTCTTAAATATTTCTACCATCACATCAACTGTGATTGAGTTACCTGCTTGTTTGTATAACTGAGTATTAGAACACACCTTTTCAGCTTTGTAAAAATCATCATCATCGAAACCTTGTAATCTCCAAGTTTCAAGAGGGGTTAACCTTCGTATGTTTCTGCTTAACACGAACTGGTCTGTATTACCACCACTACCTGTTGACGAATGTAAGGTGTTAGCCTCGTCTTTCAAATGCCTATCTACTACAACACTATCCTTATCCCTCGTGTAACCAATTATCTTAGGTATTTCTACTGCAATACTATTTGCTGCATCCAAACAATATGCAATACCATCAGTCTTACTTAAATGACCTGTACCGCCTTTCTTTGGATCTCCACATCTAGGGTGAAGATTGTGTATTATAATATCTTCTTTTTTCTGAAATATGTGGTAATTATTACTACCTGTTATTCTGCTTGTTATTGTTGGTGCTACATCTTTATGAATGCTTTGATTGTAACTATCCATAAAATCACCTTCCTCTATTTCATCTTTATGCTTTTTAAAATTATTGTTTACCCTTTTATTATTTGTTTCTATAATAGTATTATCAGTAGGACATAAAGCCCCATTTGCCCTAACGCAATTTGCTATATCGTTGCCTGTTTTGGGCTTCCATTGGAATCCTGTACCTTTCTCTTGATGTCTTTCTTTGTGCTTAGAAAACCCATCAATCATTTTTTGACTTAGGTAATACTTTTCATCAACACCATTCTGCAAAACATCTTTTAGCGTTTTAGTTAAAGGCATTTCTTTAGGGAAGTTAAAACTTCTCCAATGCTTAAATCCAACGATAAATATTCTTTCTCTGTTCTGAGGTATTCCATAATCCTTAGAATTTAATATCTGATAGTAAATGTGGTAACCTAATCCATCTTCAATACTATCTAAACCCATTTGACCATTTATAGTACCACCACCATTAGATAATATATCAATAATGGTTTGGAATGTTTTACCTTTGTCGTGAGATACTAAACCTCTAACATTTTCAAGTATAAAGCAATTAGGTTGATTGGCTCTTATAAACTCAGCTACATCAAAAAATAACGTACCCCTTGTTTCATCAGCAAAACCTTTTCTTTTACCTGCGTAACTAAATGCTTGGCAAGGGAATCCTGCTACATACAAATCTAAAGGTTCTACCTCTTTGTGATTTCTAGTAGTAATGTTGTCGTAAAATTTCTTAGGATTGTTAAGCTCTAGGTAAGATGCTTTTGCGTACTTATCAATATCACAAGCAAATACATTATCGTGAGGTATTTTTAACCTTCTTAATGCTGCTTCGGGTGATCCAATTCCACTAAAATCTGTTGCTACTTTGAGAGTCATAATTAAAAGATTGCGTTTGTTCTTGGTTTGGTTATTGTGTTTTGAATCGGGTCGTTTAGACTTCCGTTTTCATTGAGATATTCAAACCTACGCTTTTTATATGAATAAAACAAACATATAGGGTCTAATTCAGGTGTAGGTACACCTACTAACTTTTGAAATTTAATCTTCTGAATGTGTATTTCAGTTACATTCCACTTATCGCTTTGAGGGTTACGATGAAACACAATAAAGTTATCTGCCCTGTTACCAAACATAGCCCCAAACTCTACATCACTCATATTTGGAGCAGGTCTAGTACCATCATCATTTCGCCTTCTATTCGCTGCTGTGCCTGGATGCACTACCAAATAGAACATAATATTATGCTTCTTAATAAACCTTCTAATGTTGCTTAAAGCATCATAATAGTATTCATACTTAGACTGCTTCTCTGCTGCCTTTAAATCGTTCAAGGGGTCAAGAGATACCCCATCAAAGCGTTCTACTTGCATATAGTCACCAAAAGCCCCTAAAACATCTTCAACCGTTGGTGTTTCATCAAATGTAAGAACGGTAAAGTGTTTGAAAGCCCAATTAATCGCTTGTAAGTATTCTTCTTGACCTACTCTATCTGAGAAATCTTTATCTGCTGTTTGACCACAATACATTTCAGCAATATCAATCATTAAATCACCTACAGGTTCGTTCTCAGGACAATACATTAACCATCTGTAACCATATAGCTTAGATGCCATTATCATAAGAAATAATTGTGTAGTCGTTTTCCCTATATTAGCGAAACCTGTCATAATGGTTAGTTCGCCTTTACGAAAAGTGTAGTGTGGGTCTAATGGTGAAATACCTGTTGTTTGCCCTTTACTATAACCTTTAGAGTAGATGTCCTTACAATAATCTACAACTTCCTGCTGTGATGTTATTCTATATCCACTCATAACTATTGCCCCATTTGTTTAAGTTGGTTACCTAAATATGTTGAATCGGGCAAATCTTTCTTATCACGAGCGATCCAATTAGATGCTGACATTTTCCAGTTCTTCATTGGGGACTTTCCAACTTTCCAACCCTTAGAGCCATAAAAGTTATAGAATTTCTCAGCCTCTTTTTTATTGCTACCCTTTAACACAAAATACTCTTGTGTTTCTTCTAATGATTCAGGTGTAGGTTTTTGAGTAGGTTTAGGTGTTTCGCCCAATCCTAATTGAGTGATATTATTGAATGTAATATCGTTCTGTTGAAGTAAGTTTAAGATAGAGCTGTGAACTCTATTGTTAGGGTTTAAGGTTTCACCGTATTGAAATTTAATGAACCCTGTTAGATACCACCTACCATTTGGTAATATGATAATTCTATCTTTATCTGAGTTTAACTCTTTAATGAAGTTATCAGAATTAATCTTTTCACCGATTAATAATTCAAACATTCTTTTATTTGGCTTAAATATGCCTGCGTGATTGCAGTTATCGCATACGTAAATCCAAAATAACTTATGGTTAGTAGGTAGGTCTAAAAACCAATCTTCATTCCACTTTTCTGTGTCTGTAAATCTTTTAGCCATCATTTGAGTTAATTTAATTTGTAATTGAGAGAGAGTAAATGAAGGGGGACTAAGCCCCCATCAATTTAAAATGGCATACCATCATCGGCTGCAGCTTTTTGTTCACCTGACACTACTTCGTGGTACGTTTCTTCTTGTGAAGTAAACTCACTAGAACTTGTCTGAACATATACTTTCCACGCTTGTAGATCCGTGTAAAACCTTTCATTGTACTCTCTTGATTCTGCGTTAAAGCTAACTTCAACCTCTTGACCAACCTTGTTATACTTCTGAAAGTTGTTTACTTTTTCTTCACCGAAAACGGTAAAGTAAACGGTCTTGTTGTACTCACCTAAAGTTTCCATAGCAAACCCCATCTTTTTCCAAGACTTACCTGCTTTTGACTCTCCTTGTTGTACTTCACTAATCTTAGTGATAACTCCTTGTAATACTAGACTTTGACTCATTTTTTTGAATTTAATTGTTTATAATCGTTAGCAACTTCTAGGACAAAGTTAGCAAAAATTTCCGAATGAAACATCTCTTCTAGTAAAATTTCTTTAAGAAGTTCGCCCTCAGTGTTTGCAAATGCCCTTGTTATATACTTATCATCACCCTGAAATTCAGCCGAAACCAAGAAATACTCTTGGCATTGCTCTATAATTTCTTCGTGTGCTACATCTACTCTATTTATTTCCATAGTACGCAATTATTAAGTTAGCTTTTGATTTATTTGTGGTTTCTAGCTTTAAGATTTCTGATACATCTTTTCGCTCCCTTACTTCTGTTAGGTGAGCAACTTCACCTTTCATTATTCGCCTCAACGCTCTAAAATCTTCTTCATACTCACAATATTGCTCAAACGCTTTACGAGAATGGATCACCGATGTATGGTCACCGTTGGTTAATGTACCGATTTCACACAGATTTAAGTCATTACCCATACATAAGTAATATCTTATAGAGTGTCTAGCGTTCATTATGTGCCTTGACCTAGATGTTGTTAATATCAACTCTTTAGGCACGTTCCAATATTCTGCACACAAAGTTAACCCCTTACTCAATCTATCTTTCCCATACTGAGTTACAAATTTGCTTTTCATAATTCTTCGTTTATTATGTGGTTACTCGCTTTCTCAAAAGTATCACAATACCTTTGTCTTTTCTCTAATAATTCGATGTACTCTTGCCTACCTTGTTCTAAGAATAGTTCGCCACACCTAAATATTCCTACCTGATGTGGTGAGTTTGTTTCTATTACAATAAACACAAACTCTTTTGCTCCGAACCCATCCATATAGAATGCAGCTTGACGATGATAAGCGTACCTGTAAGCACTTTTCTTAAAGTCGGCAACATCTTTACCTGTAGTCTTAATATCTACTAGCATATCGCCTCCTGATACTATCATATCAGCTTTACCTTTACACTTAGACATAGTATTGAAGTCTATCCAAGTCTTAGCAACTTCCTTTTCTGAGTTGTCTAAGATGTTTTTAATCTCAGGATATGATTCCAACTTACGCTTCAAAGATAAAGCTAATTCGTAATCCTTCAAAGCCATAAGGTACTTTTTCCCTTCCTTACAATCTTTCTCTAAGGCTATCTTCCACTCCTTATTTACTTTAGCTGTCATACCCTTATCTTTATCGGGTCTGTTCTGTGGATCAAACACAAAGAATAATTCAGAAAACTTTTCAGGTTCTAATATCAATGTGTGTACCAATGCCCCAAACCTTAATGCAGGTGTATCTAACTTACCACCATTACGCATCTTCCAATAGTAAGCAGGTGACTTCTTTACATACCCTAGCTGAGAGTTAGTAGTGTATTCCCAATCACCGTAGTATTCTTCATCTGATTTAAACTGGTCCATAACTTATTGTTTTTTAACTTCTTCTAACTTTTTTACAACCAAAGCTAAGAATGATATAAGCAAGGGTACATAATTATATATTACGTGAACCCAAAGTAACATTATAAGATACCAAGGTGCTTGTGCCTTACTTAATATCCAAAATAAAATAACTTCTATCATTTTTTCTTCTTCTTAAAGATTAAACCTTCTAAAGACCCTTGTTGTTCTTTAGTCATAAAATACTTTGACATAGCGTTTTCCACCTGAACGTGCTTACCACCTTCGATAGCAAACTCCATTTGCTTAAAGATTTCTTCATCCATCTTCACCTTACTAGGCTTCTTATCTCTAATCCTTAAAGCATCTACAACCTCACCGAAAGCCTTAACACCCTTCTCTACATAGAGAGTAACCTGTGTGCCTACCCAATCCTGAACCAAACCACTACCTGCTACCTTTTCAATGGCTTTAGAATTAGTCCTGTTCAAAATCATTGGCTTGTCAAACTCCTTAAAGTGTACCACAAAGCAATCCTCTTTTCTACCTTGCTGCCCTGTAACTTTCTCAGTTCCCATTTTGGTAACCGTGGCTGTAACCTCTCGCTTACCATCTAATGAGTATGACCCTAAAAAGTCGTAGTTAAATTGTTTTTTCCAATGTCCTTTCATAATTTGTTTTAATTTACTTGTTAAAGGGGTGGGGTGGTATGTTTTCCTAATACCTAGACCGCCCAAAATGGAACTTTCACTATTGTTACCTATATGTTATCAGATAATGTTTTAAATATAGGTGTTCTGTTATGCAATCTACCATTTCTACAAATGGCTTACTACAATTAAGCCTATCTTGAACCCTACCATTCCAAAAGATTAATTCAAACCTTATTCTTGGTGGTGCATCTTGTTTAAATTCTTTAGGAAAATACGCAAATGATACATTAGCATCTACACATCTTTCATCGTTGTTAAAGTTCCAACCACTAATTATAAATGGTTTCATTAATTTAGCTAAATGTTCTTCCATAATGATTTTGAGATTAGATTAGTTATTTTGTTTTCACCTTTCAACAAATGTATAAAACTTTTATTATATAGCCAAAAAAGTCGTGGGATTTTTAATTATTGATGTAAAAATGTGAGGTTTTTTCCTCTCCCCCACCGAAATCGAAAGGGGAGGGGAGGGGGTTAAATTGGGGTAGGGAAGGGGTTTGAAAACTCTACAGCCCAGGCTGACCCTATGATGTAGCGTTTTTAGTGTTTTATTTTAAAAAAAAGTGGTAAATTATTTGTATTGATCCATTTTTTTATGTAGTCGTATGGTGTTTTATTAGTTGTCTATTGGCTGTCAAGTATTTAAGCCTGTTTTTGTCAATTCTTTTGTGTATATTTGTGAGGAACTCAAAAAAACCAAAAAGATGAAAACGAACAAAATTAGCACACAATCAAGTTTTACGTACCACGGAAACAAAGAAACAAACGACCCGAACCGAAAACCTTATAAGGTTGTTTTTACAGGCAATTTTTTTAATGGAGAATACGATGGAATCGAAGACATTATTTTTTACGATGATGTTGACACTTATATTGATATAACGGATTTCATTTTCGATTTTTTCCCCTTTGAAGGTTTTTCCATTATTGATGACATTGAACAAAAAATCATAGACAATTACTAAACCAAACTTTCAACCTAAAAAACCTAAAAAGATGAATTTTACAAAACAAGATTTAATCGAATTAAAGCACTCTCAAATTCTCACGCAAAACGCTAAAATGAAAAAAACAAGCAAAGAAACGGGTACACGAATTTTTAATTTTGGAATCACAGCATATAAGTCACATAGTACGGGCAGAATTACCTGCCCTTTGGCTGATACTTGTGTTAACTTGTGTTATGCCTCAAAAAGGTCTTATACGTGGACTAATACTAAAAAAGCATACGAGCGGAGATATTTACTTACTAAGGATAAAGCGTTATTTATGCAAAAAATGAGTGATGCAATTAAAAACAGAAAACCAACGCATTTAAGGATTCACGATTCAGGAGACTTTTATAATAGGGAATATATTAAAAATTGGTTTTCTATTATGGAGCAATTTCCAAACGTAATATTTTACGCATATACAAAAAGCAAGCTATTTTTCGATACGTTTAAAAATATACCTACAAATTTTACTTTAATCTATTCGATTGGCTCAAAGCGTGATGAATTAATAAATTTGGATAAAGATAGACACGCTAAAATTTTTAAAAACGAATACGACTTGTTAAATGAAGGTTATGTTAACGCATCAGAAAATGATTTGATAGCCATAAACAAGGAAAACAAAAAAATAGGCTTGATTTTTCACTAAAAAACTAACTTAAACTTAAACAAGATGAAAACAAAACCAACCCACGAACAAATCAAAATATTGTACGCTCAATGGATTTTTGAGGAATGCAGTAGCCCAATCGATGAAATTATTTATTTATTCGATTACCTACCTGTAGACCATAAGGAACAAATTGAAGGCGATATGTTAACCCATTACAACAATAATTACTAAACAGAAAAAACTATGTATTATTCAGTAACACAGAAAACCACAAAAAAGGTGCTTTATATCTTCACCAAAGAACGTATAAAGACCTATAAATTTGAAGATTACAATAAGGCTTTAATTTTTGCCCTTAACGAGCAAATAAACAAAGTGGTTTGTAATTTTAGCGAATCAGTAAAAACAACCCGAAAACCCTTTCAAACTTTTTATAAACTAGGTGAATTTTTAAAGGTTGCTAATAAAAATCCTATTCATTACATAGGTACAAGGCAAAAAATAAATAGAGCGTTGTTTTACTATTACTTAGTCAACTCGAACCAATTACATAAACTAAAAAAACATATCTAATATGAAAAATTTAAACGTACAACAAAAGGTGTTTTTACAGATGAAAAACGCAAAAAATCGAAAATTGAAAATGAAGGATTTACAAATTTTTGTTTTCATTGCTCAAGGTAAAAAAGTACATACCGACACAGAAACACAAGGCTATTATTGCACCAATTTTCAAATGTGGTTATCAAAATATAAGTACATAACCAAAGATGAAAACAGATGTTATAAGTTAACCGCGTTAGGTAAGTTATATATTACCAACCCAAGCAAAGCAATAGATATATATCAGAAGCGATATTATAAGGCTTTATTTGAGCGATATTATAAGGCTTTAAGGGAACAGAATTACAACCGCCACAATATAGGTCGTAAACTTGAAGTAAAGACGCTAACAATACAGCTGAATAGAGTTACTTCTGAACGTGATGAATTACAACGAAAGGTTGATGCTGTCAAAAATAAAATACATTATTTATATGGTGAATTGCTTATCGACTGAATATATATATATATACACTCTATTGAAGCCCTTACATTAATTTGTAAGGGTTTTTTTTATGGCTTTATATTTATATGTTATTAATACATATACAATAGCAATATATCAAAAGCTTTTATTTAAGCCTGTTTTAGCCTGTTTAACAGGTTTTTTTTATGCCTTGTATGTTCGTATATGGATCGGTGCGAGATAATGCCTTAAATCGCCTGGTTTGGGTTATTTTATGTGGTGCTTATATTTACACAGCACCGAACAAATTACAACTTTCATAATTTATTTAAACTTTTTTTGACCACATATAATACGACAACACAAACATAATACAGGACAAAAGCACTGTTTTTTCGTGGGGGGTGCTTGGATCACTAATAAAAACACAGAGTAAGC
>Ga0208305_10000255_pt1 | contig 30445 bp, 42 predicted proteins | sample ColrivemetaGS741_FD_187605 | JGI IMG/M metagenome (GOLD analysis project Ga0208305, IMG submission 187605) | Estuarine microbial communities from the Columbia River estuary - Flood tide ETM metaG S.741 (SPAdes) (version 2) | ecosystem: Environmental > Aquatic > Marine > Intertidal zone >... | reverse complement strand
TACCATTCAAGATATTTAGAAAATTATTTTGTGCAACTAAAGATGTTAAATTAACAGTCAAAGCTGAAGCCGTTGTTTTGGCAATAGTAAAATTATCCTGCACCCTCGCAGTACCATTGACGTCTAAACGGAAGCCTGCATCGGTGTGTGTTCCTCCGTTTTGAATTAGTACATTGCCCGTAGTTCCAAACACAATCATTTTGGTAGGGTTACCAGCATAGCCACCCGTTAGTAATTGAATGCTTCCAGTTCCACCCGTTGCTACGTCAAAATTAGTTGCAAGTAATACATTACTCGCAGTTGGATATGAAGCTAAAACAACATTACTTCGAAGATATGCAGTATTATTAGCCGATGAATAAGTTGATACACCACCTATTGTGGCTGAATTATTTGCTACATTTATTCCAGTGCTACCTTGAATTCCCGTTGAAGTGTTTTGAAATAAAGAACTAAAAGAACCATTTACCGAACCCGCTGAATGAACTGAAGCACTAGGCGTACTCGTACCAATCCCTAACCTTGCATTCGTGTTATCCCAAAACAAGTTTGCACTTTCCTGAAGCACGTTGCCCGTACCCTCAAACAATACACGACCAGCAGTACCCGAAGCTATCGGGGTAGTGCCGACTGTTAAGCCTGAAGGCGGTAACGGAATAGCGTCAATGAGTTCTTGACCCGTGATTGATCGTGTGACGTAGCTTCCACTCTCCAGCGTGGATACCTCGATGAGGTCGGTTGCTTCCAAGTCGGCTCCCTTCGGAGTCATCTGGGATATCTTCTGTGTTCTAAATGCCATGCTTATATTGCAAATTGTCAGCCAAATGTTTAGAAGGCGAAATATGAGTCATCCGTATAGTACTCCTGGCGTATGTGCGTGGCAGCGTAGCGGATGGCATCCATGGCATCATCGTACAGCTTCACGGGCTCATCCATGATTTGGTCACCCACCTTTTTCCACTTGTAGTTCTCGTATTCTTTCTTGAGTCTTGGCTCATCCTCGCACACCACTCCAAAGGTCTTGATGTTGTCGATGCCCTTCTTGACCACCTTGTTGGCGTTTCGCACATCATAGCCAGCGTTATTCATCTCAGCGATTATCTCGGGCCGTGCGTAGTCAGCCACGATGGTGACGTGCTTCTCGATGTTGAGGTTGCCAATCTTGTCGATGAGGTTGGTGGTTGTCAGGTAGCTCTCGTATATGACCGGCTCGATGTAGATGTCATTGTCGCAATAGTAGACCCTGATGAGGGCAGTCGGGTGATTGTATCCGAAGTCGAGCCCATACACAAAGTTCACGAACCTTGCTGGGCGATGCTTCACGAATGACCAGTTCGAATAGATGTTGCTCTTGCTGATGGCTTTCTCACCGAGCGCATAGATTTGATACAGCGACTCATCGGTGCGCTTGAGGTCCTCAATCTGACGCTTGATGCTTTCGGGAAGGAATGGGTTGTCTTTGTAGGTTGACTTGATGATGATGCTTTCATCCATCGGCAGCTCATACAACCAGGATGCACTCTCACTCGGGTTGTAGTCGAAGATGAGCTTTGTCTCGGTCCTCATGTTCAGCTGCTGAAAATCTTCGAACCACAGCTCATTGGCTTCATTGCACCAACCAAGGTCACGCTTGCGCCCTCGTATCTTCTGCTCATCATCCACGCTGAAGAACTCCACGATGCTTCCATTCGGGAAGGTGTAGATGTGCTCTGACTTGTTGTGGCTGCTCACCTCATAAATCTCCATCTCCTTCATGATTTCAAAGAAGTCACGCATCACCGTTGCCCTGAGAGCTGGGAAGGTCTTGCGAACGATGCTGACCACCTTGCCAGGATTCTGCAAGCAGTACACCACGATCATTTGGCAGAGCGAGTAGGTCTTGCTGGATCGGCTGCCACCCTCATTGATGATGAACCTGATGCTCGGGTCAACCAGGGCTGTGAAGTTTTTCTCGAAGATGACAGTGCTGTCGATTGTGATTTCAGCCATAGGTAAAGTTTAGGCAATACGAAAGCCATACAAGAGTTTTCCCTTATATGACATTTCTACAAATATAGTAAATAATACTATTCAGTAGCTTTAATTATATTCACCTTCACCTCGGAGATAGTTTGCCCTCCAGAGGTCACGTCAGTTTTTTCAGTCAGACCATTCAGTCGCTGAGTGATGGATGCATTGAACTGCCCAACCATGCCGCCCTGAATCTGGTCATTGCGGATTTCATCGCTTATGCGCGTGCAGATTGTAGCAAATGCTGAATATCTCCCATCCGTATTTGCGAAGTAATCATTCACAACAAGACCCTTATCATGACAAAACACTCTGAATCCGCTAATTGTTAACGGAGGCTCCAGTGGAATCGGTTCAGCCTTCCCAGTCTTATTTGAGAGGGCATATGAATATCGTGGATTGTCCTTAACATACTTTCTGTACTCAACAAAAAGCTGATAAAGGTCATCCGGTGTTTCGAAGTTTCTTGGTCTACCAGCCATTATATAATTTTTAATCCTTTTAGTTTACTTTCTGCCCAATCAAGTCCGGTTTTGCCACCCCACAGAAGGAATGAAACGTATCCGCAATCTTCTGGTGCTGCATCATCGAATGTTGGTTCTGCCCTGGATAGGTATGAGTACATCCTTTTGATTGTGTCGATTGAAATTGGCTCCTTATTTGCGAGCTGCTGTCCTCTGACCTTGCCGACTTGTGTGGCGCACTTGTTGCCGAGCTCTTTGTTGAGTTCGATGCCTCTGCGTGCGTTGTTTCTCACGCTGTCGGGATAATCGGAGTAGCTATCCTCTGCGAATGCTGCCATGTATTTACTCAATAGGGCCATTTGCTCGTTTACGTTTTTTTTTTGGTTTAATTACTTTCGGAGCTTCAGTCTGCTCATCTGCCTCGATGCCTTCATATCGGATTGTCTCCTTTTCAAATAGATATCCGAATCCTATGCTGACATAGTAGTCATATTTATTCATATCTATATTGTCAACAACCACGGTTATGTTTCCGAGAGCGGTGTTTTTCATTAGGGTCATGCCTTTGTATTCATCTTTTATCTTCATTGTGTATGGTTTTTAGTGTGTTTTTTATCTCTGTGATTAGGTAGTGAGCTGATGTCACTGGGATGTTGAAGTACTCGGCCATTGATCGTGCTGTTGTGAAGTTCTTATCGAAGTAAGCCTTGGCCACTGCAATCTTGACGTTGTCTGTCAGCCCATCTCGGTAGATGTCCACCGATGACTTCCACCCCTGGTATTGCTGTTCGATTGCGATTTTGTAGTTCAGGTCCTCCCCATCATCGAAAGTGTCAGGAACTGCGATTTCTGATGCCAGGATTCGCTCATCTTTGTAGCTGTCGACATTTTTCCAAATCACCTGACGCTTGATTGAGTTCAGTATATAGCTCTTGACCTTCCCGACATCCTCTGTATTGTCATTGATTTCGATGCAGTGCAGATATGCGTTGGAGATGACCGTATCGATTGTGAGTTTCGGATTGTACTTGGAGCAGAAATACCTGGTGTATCGGTATAGCTCCTCGTAGTGAGATGATATGTAACGGTCAAGCGTTGCCTTCATACCAGTTGATGAATTCTTTGTACCAAATTTTGCGCCTCAGCTGGGAGCAGAAGCATTCACGGTCAGGCATTCCGGTCTCGGTGACCTTGATGCGCTTGAGCACGTTCAGCGTTTTCTTGCTGTATCGCTCTGTCTCGGGCATTTCCCTGACTGCTGTGATGATATCTATTTGCTCTCTATCCATTCGCTGATGATGTAGGCACCCATCGCTGTGATTGCTGCCGTATATATATTGCCTGAAAGTATCAGCGCAGTCCAAAATGACGTACACTTCCAGCAACCGAATGCAGCATGAATGTAATCACCGAGCTTCCCATTGGGAATCACCTTGATGAATAGTAGGTCGATGACCCAGTGCAGAGGCTCGAAGTTGGCGATGAGCCATCCGAGGGCGAGGTATGATAGTATCAGTTCCATACGTCAAAGATAAGTTTAAAAATCAATATGATAGCCACTGTGGTCACGAGTATCATCGTGGCGAGTGCTGCGCAGTATTCTTGGTCAGGTCTCATTGTTCTTGTTTAAAGGTTTTGACTTCTGATTTGAGCCTCTCAATATACAGCGTGGCATCCATCAGCTCCTCCTGGAGATGGTTGAGCCAATCGGTGAGGCTCAGGTCATCACGATCTAAAGTGCGCCCATACTTCTCGATGCCGAGCTGGCTGCGCTCATAATACTTGCCAAGCACCTTGATTAGTATTGTGTCTTGTATTTGCTCTTCCATTAGTTAAGGCTTGACCATTGTTCATAGAATTCATCAGCAGTCACTTCCGAGATGTGCACCTCATCTGATAAGGTAATCACGATGCAAGTGTTGACACCTGGCATCATCTTGAATAAATCATCGACTCTTGCAATTAGCTTATCGAGGTTGTCATTCTTGCTTCCTATGTATGCAATAAAGTACTTCATTTCATCAGGAAGTTGAAGGCTTGGATATAGAACTCATCACCCACACCTTGACCCCTCATAAATCGGGTGACAGTATAGTAATTGAGATTCATGTCCTCAGCCAGGTGAGTCATTCGATATCTCTTGGAGATTCGGGACCTCAATTCCTTGTGTATGAAGTCCCGGATATTCTCCCCATCAGAAAGGTAGATCGTCATCGATTTCATCTGATATTGGTGTTGATGGTGCTGCTGCATCGATTCGGATATCCCAAGCATTGAGGCTCACATAATACTTGCCGTTGTACTCTCTGCCTCTCAGGTCGAACTTGACCTCACATTCTTGACCGACTTTGGCTCCATCCAGGAATCTCACTCGCTCATTGACTGCTTGAAATTGTACCAGCTGTGGATACTTGTCACCGATTGAGAGAACAAATTCTCTGATATTCATCTTCTCACTCACTTGTCTGGCTTCACCGATGTGGTGAATGGTGCCTTTTGCTTTTAGCTCTTCCATTTTACTTGTTATTTAGTTGTTCATAATATTCGTGATATAGGTCTGATGCTTCTTTAAGGCGAGCAACCATCTTGGCCTCAATATCTTCATCTCTATCGTACCAGAGAGCTGTGATGCGCTTCTCAGGATTGATGTGGTCGACTCTGTGCAGCTGGAGATTCTCGTATTCATTAAGGAATTCATCCCAGGTGGTGACCATGCAGTAGATGAGCTCAGCACATGGCTTGTTATACAACATCATGTAAGCACGCAGCTGCCATTCATAGAGTGGATTGACAGCATCTTCCATCAGTGCCGGGAATGTATCCAGTGACCATGATGTTTTGACGTCAATTACTCTTGACTCGATGACAATATCAGCAGTTCCGATGAGATAGTCATTCTCAATGGTCCATTCATTCTTTACATAGTCAGTGAATCTCACCGAGTTGATGAGGTTGATGGACTCCAGCTCTTGCTCTCTACCTTTCCAGATGTATTTGTTGTTGAGTTCTGTGGTGTAGTTGTAGAAGTCCTCCTTTGCACACTGCTTGATGTAGCTCTTGGCTGTTTCTCCGATGCTGTCCTTGGCTCTGCCATTGGTCATCAGCTTCCCGATTTGCGATGGATGCCATTTCATAGTGCGAGCATTTTAGATTGAGCTTCAGTGAGTGCATAGTTGGTGGCCAACTGCTGTGCTGTGTACTTTCCAGCTTCGATTGATTCGAGTGCTGATTTGAATCGCTCTGCATTAATCGTTGGCTTTCCTTTCTGTGAATCTGCTGCACCATTGCCATCATCATCTACGGCTTGAAGTGATAGCAGTGACTGCAAAGTACCTCTTCTGAAATAAGTGACGGCAGCGAGCACCTTTTGGGGGTCTGTGATGACTGGAAGGCTCATGAATGACTCGATTATCTCACCAGAGTCGATATCGATGATACGAGTCACCACATCATTGCCAACCACTGGCTGCAAGAGTAGCAGTCCATGCTCGTGGAGAATAGGCTCCACCGTTGTGAGCAGCGCATTGATGTCAGCATAGCTCTTTTTGAAATGTGGATTCGTTGCATTCTTAGCAACCTTTCCGATTTGCTGCTTGGCAGCGTGCAATTTTTGCCAAATGTTCATTGGCTCTGCGAGTGTAGCCTCCGCTTTTTTTGTAGTCATAATTGTTGTTTTTGTTGTTTTGAATTGTAAATATACGCTTTTATTTGATTGATTCGCAAAACTGCTCATAAAAATTTAAGAATCCTTCAAAATCTTTTGCAATAACATACACACCACCAGCCTCTTCGATGGCTTTCTGGTATGCTTTCTGCACATCTGACTGCCTATCCTTGCCATACTTGACCTCAATCTTGACTGAGCGGCCCTTGATCGTTGCGGAGATATCTGCCGAGCCTGGTGTTCCGGTTCCCTTGGTCCACTGACCACCGATGGCGACTCCATCAGTGCGGTATTTTTTGCGATAGACTCCCATCGTATTGATTCTCTCCGCTTGGCAGTTGCTAAACTGAAGGAATGCGATGATGGATTTAGTCAGAGCATTGGCTGAGTTGTCATTCCATTGGTCCAGGGCAATCAGGTGCGGTGGAATGGTTGTATACTTTTCCATCTTGTGCTTGAGCTGGAGGTCTTTGAGCATTGCTCGGTGTTGTCTTGTCATTGTTTCGCTTTTTCGTTTAGTTCATCCCAAATATCATCAGATTCTGGAGTCGGTTTGGCAGTTCCCGAATCGAGAATGAAATATCTGCCGTTGTGATTGCGACCTTTGGTGACATTATAGCCTTTATAATCGGCATACGACTGCACCCATTTCAGGAATCTGCGTGGCTCGAGCTCCTTGAATGAGGTAAATTCGGAAATGAATTCTTGTATCTTGGTTCCGTTGTAGTAGTACACATCCAGAGCGAGGTTGCCCTCTTCAGCCCAATCAAAGAAATCTTTGCAAGTTGCCTGGATGAGTCGCTTGGCATCTGCGTTGATGCTGATGGCTTTCATCAATCCATTTGTCAGGTACTTTTGTAGGTTCTTGACCATGTAGTTGTCGAACTTGAGCCAATCCTCATCTGCCCAGGAGTCGAATAATAGGCGACCATACTCATCAAGTGGGCTGCGCTTGGAATGGAAGTACTGATAGAACTCCAGCTCATGCCTTCTGCGATCATGAGAAGAGCCAGCACCACTGATGACATAGTTGGTGGTGATGACAATCTTGGGTGAGCGGTTGAATGGGATAAAAATCTCATCCTTATTCTTTCGATTCACGGTGATTCCCTCTGTGATGAGGCTGAAGAGCTGCTCGAAGTCGAATGCCTTTCTTACGTCATCGAATGCAAGTATCTGAGTGTCCAGGTTCACTCGCTGATAAACGAAATCAGACTTTGATGGGTTGAAGCTCTTGCCATCTATCTTGACCACTCTGCGCAGATTGTTCAGTGCTGCCAACATCAGTGACTTACCTGAGCCTCCATTCGGGTTGTCATCGATTTCTTGGTCATTGAATATGATTGCCTTTTGGTCAGTCTTGTCTTTGAATGTGTGCATCAGGTAGCCAAGGGTTGTCTCCAGTGCATCGACTCTTCCGCTGTCATCTGCTGATACCTTGCTAACGAAATCTTGGAAGTCATTTGTGCAGTCATCCAGCTTGGTGAAATCTCTGTCGATGATTTGATTCTCCCAGATATAGCCATCCACATCGATGTAGCTCTTGAGCTCCACTTTGCTCTTAGATATCTTGGCCACTCCATTCTTGAATGGGATGTATGAGGAGCTCTTGCTATCCTGAAGCATCAGTATGTTGATACTGTCAATCATATTTATGAAGTTCTCATTAAAGAGAAACGCATTCCTCGAGCAGTAGTTCCACACATCCATCTCACCCTTTCCTTGCAGATAGGTAAGCACAAAGTCCTTGATTTGTTCTGCTGATGATATTCTGACCTTGTTTTCTTTGACTCTCACAAAGGTTGGCTTCTCAGCATTCTCAGGATAGTACTTGTTGAATCCGTTCTTGACCAAGAATTCAGCGTAATTTGATGGCTGAATCGTGATGCCACCCTTCTCATTGACTGACCAGAAGATATCATCACCTGTTTGTATCTCTTTTTTTATGTCCTCAATGACATCCTCTCGCACGTTCAGCTGTTTCTTGATGTCATGGTCAGCCACACCACTCTTGAGCTTCTGTCGTACCTTTTGGAAGGTATCCTTATCTTCGAAGTACTTGATGCCATAGGAGGCTTTCTTGTATGCCGAGCGCACGGTTGTCACCATCTCTTGCTCGGTGAAGCTGGTGCCTTGAGCATACTTGGTGAATATGTACTGCTCTGCTGTATCCTTACTGATGCCATACTCGCACAGTACTGCTGCCAATTTAAACACAAACTCATTGCGACTGCCATCGGCAAATCGACATCCGTGGTCGAACTTCTCAATCAGGTTGATGATTTTATCCTCATCAGACAGAATGCAAGTGGGGGTTCTCTCGGTGTAGCTGAAGCCCTGGTCTTGCTCGATGCCCTCATAGACTTGACAGAACTCATTGAAGTAGATGTCAGGGTCATAGGATTCAAAGCACACCCGACTGACGTTGCTATTCTTGGTGTCGAAGTATTCGCTGTCGAAGTACTTGCCGAATGCTGTGAATCTGCGCTTATGCTCTACCTTATCAGACTTTGGGATTCTAATGACAGCTTTGAGACCATTCCCACTGGGAGAGGTGAACACCATCATCACATGGGGGTCAGCAATCAGCCGCTTGCGTTCATCCATCATTAGCTTCTTGGTTGGATATTGGTCAAAGTCCAGGATGCACAGACCAGAATGCTCAACCAGGCTGCTGTCATTTCGCTCGGTGAATGTCCCATTGAACATGATTGCATTCAGTGATGACTTGAGGCGGTCATGCTCTGGGTCAGCCTTCTCGAGTGATCGTATTGTTGCCACCTTTTTGATGAGCTCTGGATTGCCGAGTCTGATGCGGTTGTACACATCCTGAATGGACAGCTCAAATGGGGTTTCTTTAATGTTAAATAGTGATTTAAAGATTGAAACTTTCATAAATTGTTGTTAGTTGGGCTATAAATATACGCATTTCGTGACGCTAATTAGCTCTTTCGTGACGCTGCGTGACGGTAAATATGCAAATCATAAGGGTTAAAAAGCTGACTCTGTGCGACTTAACGTTTTTCCGTGACGGTGACGCTCTCAAAAATTTTTTGCTCTTGGTGTGTTTGGCAATACTCTGCAAATCGGTATATAAGAGAATGTGTCATACCGTCACGCTGTACATACCATTCTTGATGTCATCTTGGAGCTTTCTGAACTCCCAAAATGAGCCACATTGCATCACATCGTGAGCTATACTTCTTGTGATGGGATAGTTCAGAGCGGTGTATTGCTCGAATTTTTGACGCAGCTCATCTGTCATCTTGAGATACAACCTATCCTTTTTCATGTTATTGGCTTGCTTGAGGCCATACACTACTGTTGAGTGGTCCAGTCCGAATAGTTCACCGATTTCTACCAGCGTGAGCTTGTGCTTCCTCAAGAATGTGAATAGGTAGAATCGCTGATATGTTTTGTATCGTGCACGATTATCAGAGCCAGGATAATAGGCCAGGTCTCTTGCTTTGATTTCAACGTTGATTTGTTCGATTAGTTCTTGAATTGTCATAACGGTAGTTGCTTTAAGATTTTGTGTATATTATTATTGACTCAACATCGCAATCCTCATTGTAACAAGTCATATTGTATACATAACCAATTTGGTCATCAATTCCATACTCTTCATAGGTGTGATTCCCTTCTATTATTATTTCTTCATTACACATTGGACATTTCATAACGGTAGTTGTTTTAAAATTTTATATAGTACATTGACAACAATTGAGTTGCCAGCTTGCTTGTATGCTTGTGAATCGCTTACCTTCCAGGTGAATGTATCTGGGAAGTCCATCAATCTGAAGCATTCTCTTGGTGTGAGTCTGCGGATTGAACCTTTGTTGAGTGTAAATTGACTCATGTTGTTTGATTCGATTGTTTGTGCGACTCCCTTTCCGACTCTTCCTCTTCTTGTTTCTGAGTTTATGTTTTTTAAATTGATTGAATCACCTTCAGTGGCTTGTTCGTATCCTTTGGTTGTGGCTGATTTGATTCTTAAAAATTGACAATCTCTATTTGATTTCCAGTAACCGGATTTAATTGTTCTTGATTCATTAGGCAAATCATTTTCTAAAATTTTTGAATTTACATCAAATGTTGTTCCTTCTGTTCTCAATAGATATTCAATTTTAGTGTCACTCAAAAAATACTTATCATCAACAGCAAGCTCCAGCACATCCTTCAATAGTTTGGTCAAATGCTCTTCTCGTGGGAATTGGAATTTATTGTCTTGATCGTCTCTGATTCCAATCAAGAAAACTCGCTCACGATTCTGCGGTACACCGTGCTTTTTTGCATTGAGAACTTGCCAATACAAATGGTATGGAACTGCGTCATCGTGTGGGAATAGAACTGGAACTCCGTTGACTGATTTTCCTCCAAGCATATTCACCCACTCCTGGAATGTCCTTCCGCCATCATCAGAGAGCAATCCTTTGACGTTCTCGAATATGAAGAATCTCGGCTTGTTTACCTGAATGAACTCGTGTGAGTTGAAAAACAAGATTCCTCTCTTATCCTCTTTGCCGAGTCTCTTTCCAGCCAAGCTGAATGCCTGACAAGGCGGTGATGTCATGTAAATATCGAGTGAGTCGGTTGGAATCTCTCGGTCATATACGTTGGTTGGATAGTACTTTGGCTCGCCATAGTTGTGGATGAATGTGTCTCGTGCATATTTATCCATATCACAGGCAAACTCTTCTTCGTAATTTACTCCTAAACGCATTAGAGCTTGGTTGAATGCTCCTACACCACTGAAGTCTGAACCTACTCTCATACCGGTGTTACTTTAAATTTGCCATCATTGAATCGACCCGTTTCAATCAGGTCCATCTTTTTCCAATAGGCCAGCCCTTTGCTGGTGAATATCCACTCTTGCACCAATACTGGGCCGATGTGGTATGTTAGTTTGAATCTCATTTTGTTAGTTTTTTAAAATCAACACTTTCTGAATAATACCCATTACTATCTCCATACCATCTAATATCAACGAATCCTTTTATAGTTGCGAGCTTGTAAAATGTCCATGTAAATGAATCTTGATATTCTGGCTTTTCAACATTATCTGGATTCTCATCTAAAAATGTTAACTCTTCAGCAATCAATATAGGTGAGCCAATTAAATCATTGATATCACCATTTATATCATCAATTACTACTGATTCACAACAATCTTGTTGGTGATACATTTTGTACATATCACCATTGTCACAAGTGAAAATAATTTCATCTTTCTCCATATCGACATCTATGTTTATTAATGTCTTACCAATTAATTCTGTTATTTCTGTATAGCTCATATCTCTTGCATTTTAATTTCACAAATTCGGTTATATAGATCGTGGTCGAATGATGTCCAGAATCGGTTGCGCTGGTAGTGGCTAAACGCACCACCACTCGTCATCGTCCTCTCTGGGGTCATAGTTGTAGCACTCGAAGGCGAACTCGTGGAAGTTATCGGTTGCGCTGTCAAGAAGTTCTTGCATTGCCTCATCGCACTCTTGAAGGGTGAGGTCCTGGTGCCACTCTGTTGATTCAATTGTCCATTCTTCATAATTGTTGTTTTTGTCATAGCTGTAATTTAGTTTTATTGTGCCGATTTGCTCATCATCATAGCGATTGAACACATCAACAATGATGCTGTTGGCTGAGGCATTCGATGACTCTTCTGAAAACCAATACTTATTTTCCATATTTGTCGTTATATACATGGTTGACATACTTATCGAATGAAGCTGGGAGCTCATAGCTCTGCTCATGATAGATTTGTTGGTCGATGCTTGGATGGTCCATCACTGGTCTTGATACGGTTGTGCAAAGCCAAAATAAGAATGCGAGTCCAGCAACCATCACAGCTGCACCACCAAGGAGCTCACGCTCCTCTTGTGTTAGGTTTTTAATTGTTTTCATTGTTTTCGTTGTTTTTGATTGTTTCAAGTAAGTTCACTAATGCACCCCATTGTCCGAATGCAAATCTTGTATGCTTATGCTCTACGCAGTATTGCCTTTCGCAATGTTTGAAATCAGCATACAGCTCTTGCTCTTGGGCTTTGATTAGGTCGATGATTTGTTCTTTGGTCATAACGTTATTTATTTAAGTAGTTATCAATTTTTACAATCATCTTATCGATTGCGCTTAATGAATCGAGGTGACTAAATGTTCCAAACATCATAGAACCATTTAAATAAGCTACTGCTGTAGTAGCGCCACCTTCTTGAGTTGTTTCACTTACTTCGAAACCTTTGTAATTAATTGTTTTCATGTTGTTTTGTTTTTGATTACCTGACAAAGATACACATCTTTTGCATATCTGCAAACTTTTGTAAACATTTTTTTATTTTTTTTTCACATTTATTTTTGGAGCGTAAGGTTTTACCCTTATTTTGTTACAATTTTCGTAAGGTTTTCGGTCAAGTTTTGTGACAAAACGTACCCGAAAAGGTGCAATATAGTGTGAGTTTAATCGGTTTATACCCGATTAGGTATAGTATATTATACAAAAGTCACAGTATGATACGAAAAAAGGGAGCCCGAAAGCTCCCCAAAACAACGTATTATGAATACGGATATAAAGTTACAAAGGAAATTTGATTGAATCGATACTCTTTGCAGTTTTTCTCATCTTATCCTCCTCATATCTTCCACATTCAATGGTAAGGATGCGCCCTCCAGTTGGCTTCACTGGAGCACCACGCTCAACGTGCCATCCTTTGGAGCCATCTCCATACTCTTCCTTATATGTACCGGTCAGCATGAGGTGAATGTCCTTGTGATGGTTTCTGTATCCGGTCTTGGAATGGAAGGTAACGGTGTCACGCACGTCATTGCGAGCTGCGTTCTCGTGTATGTGACCCATCGTGAACACATCGAAGTCCTCATACATCTCCAAAGCCCTGGTCAAGTTGATGGCACCACGGGTGACCACCCCTCCACCTCCTGAACCATGAAAGTATTTGATTTTGGTAGTCATCTGCACATTGCCGTTGAAGAGCTGCTTCACTATAAGCCAACCACCATACCCTCCAGTGAACACATTGCTACCAGCTTTGTAGTTTAGTAGGTCCACGAATCGCTGAAGTATGTCGGTTTCTTGATGCTTGATGATTGCTGTCTCGTGGTTGCCGTATCCGATGACAGTCAAAATGTGGGCATACGGTAGAAACCACTCCACAGCAGTCTCAACCACACTATCCAGGTACTTTGCATTGTTGTGCTCTGGTCGGATGTCAGATTTGTTGCCTCTACGATCACCCTTGCCTTGCATTAGGCAGAACATATCACCATTAATCATCACGGGGATGTTGTTCTCCAGGCAATAGTCGAGGTCACGCTTTAGAATCTTCCAGTCACTTTTTGGATTGTCCCAGTGGAGGTCAGAGAGCATGGCAATCTTCACCAATTCACCCTCGAGTTGAATCTCGTGGATGTTCTTGGCGTGCTTTTTTACAATCATATTTGGTTTTTAGAATATCTGAAGAGGTACATGGTACCCATACCAATCGCAAAGCCGAGAATCAGCACCCAAAAAATGGGCTTATCTTTTTGTGATTTGTACTTTGCCACCTCTATCTTCTGCACCTGGCGAATGGTGTCACGCTTGAGCTTGTATTCTATGCGAGTTTGCCATCTTGTTTGTGGCACATAGGATGTGTTGTAACGCACGATGGTGTCCTTGGTGGTGTGATAGTATTCATACACAATTTTATTGTCTACAATGACCGGAAAAGAGTCCACTGCCGTGATGCGGATGGTATCAGCTACGGTGTCGCAGCGGTATCCTTTCTTGATTGCTTTGGTGAGGTGATAGTTGGCCGTGCAACTTGTCACAAGAATGAGCAAAAATAGTGACTTAAAATTCATGAATCAGACAATAAGAGGTGAATTTCTGTGGCTTGCAGAGCTTGATGAACTCCTTGTATTTGGTGACATTGTTGACCACTTGGCAACCAGCTGACCACCAACCAATGGAGGTGCCTGATGGCTTGCTCAAGTCGTATGTGTTTGGGTGGAAGTTGATGCCGAAGTATCCGCTGTCAAGTGTGCCTTGCTCTTCGCTGCTGTTATCCTTATCGGTGTCCCGATAGACTTGCATAGCAGCTCCGAGCTGGAGTAGTGCATCGACTTTGCCATTGTGCTTGCCAAACTTCCAAACATTATAGTACCAGGTGTCTGCTTTGAGCACAGCTGCTCCTTTCTTGTTGACTTTTTCGAACTGCTTGAGAGTCGGTGTTCCTGGATTGGTGGTACCTGATGTGACCCAAATGAATTCCTCTCCTTTGAATAGGTAGAATTTATCATCGAAGCTGTTGGCTGTATCCTCATTTGACCGGACTCCGAGAATCCAATGGCTCGATGGAATACCATGATAGTTGCCAAGTGATTTCACTCGGTCAAGTAGTTGCTTATCGCTATATGTTTTGACCATCTTTTATTGATTTATTCCATACGGTGAGCCCGATGGCAGTAGCTGAGTAGGTGAGCAGCCCAACAAAGACAAACTCATGCACCTTGAATGGCTTGAATAGTGGCAGCAGAGCATATACAATCGCCATCCAAAAGGATGTGAATGCGCTCAATCGCTTCATTGACCACTTGCCGTTAGGCTTTAGTGTGTCGCTTATTAGTTTTTTTATCATTTGGCAGCACTGCATATAGTCTCTCAGGTAGTTCGATTCGTGTGTGTGTAGCTTGTCGATAGCTCTTTTCTTTGTAGCAATCATACAGTGCGGTTTCCACCTTGTTCAATCGGTGGTCAGTGTGCCACAACCATAAGCACAGCACTCCAGTGACTCCGTATTTTTTAACTATGGTGACGAATTCAGTCATCAGATGACAAGAATTTGGTTGTTGTATCCATTATTGCGTGGATATCCACAGCTCCACTCACCATTCATGAAGCAATCACCGATGCACTGCACGCACTCGATTTGTGGGCGAAGGTCAGTGTCACGATTCTCGTGGCTGATGAAGATAGGATATTCTGCACGATTCTTGACCAGGTATCTGATGAGGCGCATCTCGAAAAATGATGCTTTCTGTGCGAAGTGCTCCATGCCGAATGCGACCTCACTGCGACCTACTGGCTGCGAGAAGTCACCACTCTGCTGCTGGAGTCCTTTGTTCTTGAGCTGATAGGTCAAACCAAAGACAGCATCTTCAGCGGACCTCCATGCGATGACCGGCTGAATGAACAATACCAGCTGCTCCTCTTCAGGTGTGAGAGTTTGATCGTTGTATGCCTCGAGCAAATGGTTGTAGAATACGGTGCCCAATATCGGCATCACCCGGAGCTGCGCTTGAGTGGCTACATATGGGAACACATCAGTAACATCCACATTTGCTGTGATGGGTGTGTTGGTCTTGAGATATGATTCGGTGATGAAATACAACATTATGCTTGAGGTGTTATGGTTTGTGCTGCTGCTGCTTGAGCTTGAGTAAGGTCACCACCTGGTATCGGTGGCAGTGATGCGAGTGCTCTGACTTCATTGGTGGTCATCTGCTCGAGTACTTTGGTAGCAACCAATGGGCTGAGTGAGTTGAGTGCGTCAGATGTCTTGCTTGCATCGCCTTCGATTTCAACAATTGTTTCATTGATGATTTGGAAGTTGTTGATTGTGAAATCTGCATTGATTTTGGCAATGCGAAGGATGTCATTGAAGATGTCAACCACTTGCTCACGCAATGGCATCACGACATTCTTTTCAAAAATTACATATGCTTGCTTGATATCGCTACCAGAACCAAGTGAGCCCGTGGTGCGGACACCCATCAAGATAGGGTCGATGGTGTGAGCGAAACAAATCTGCTCAGTATTCAATCCTGAGGCCTCCTGGAAGAGCTTATCATTTTGATTGGTTGGAATGCTCTCAATCTTTGGAAGCTGGTCTTGTGAGTTAGCAAAAAATGCGACAGCTTTGCCAGCATTGGCAGCTCCTTTCATCTTATCGATGGTATTTCTCAAGACATTTTTCTCCTCTTCGCTCTGTGGTCGCTTCGGGAACATCATGGCAAATGATGGGAACACACTGTTCTGAATGTTTGACTTTGCGAAGTACGAAAGCTCGCCAGAGAGATATGCGAAATTGAGTGCCGATGTGTATTTTGGCAGCGGATACCACTCCTGGCCCAAGCACTCGACCTCATACACAAATAACTGACAACGATCAGTGCACGTTGGGTGATATCTTTTTATCGACATCACATCAATGCGGCTGCTCCAGTCATCACAAACAAAGTAGCTTTGTGGGTCTCTACCTCTTCGCACTTTGTCGGGGGATACGTTCTCGATGCGATTCAGCTTCATCTTCTCATCGAAGTAGAGCTTGAAATATACTCGGTTGTGCACAATCAATTGTTCAGTGGTGATTCTCACTGTCTTTTTCAAGCGAGATTTCTTTTCGAATGTGTACAATTCAAGAAGTTCTTGAGGTGTGGTCGTGGATGTTTTCAGCTCAATGCCTCCACCAACTACTGCATTGGTTTTGTAGTCCACGATGGAACCATGCAGAGGCGATGAGTATACCAGCTGATTCAAGACGCTTGGAAAAAGATTCGAATCTCCAAATGGAATCCATCCGCTTGTTTGATGTCTACCATTTACATATGGCAGAGATAAATTGCCAGCACCAATGTTTAAGAATGGTGTTGAAAAGGACTGATATCCCTCCACCATCTCAGGTGCGTCTTGTTTTGTTGTTCTGAATCGGTCAAAAATGCCCATAATTAATCGTAAATTGATGAGATTGCTGCGCCACTTACAACCATTCTGCCCTCCTCAATAACGACTCCAGTAGTGTCACTGATTTCTGTTGGAGGTATGGTTGATTCATAAACGCTGTATGTATATTGTCCCTTCACCAGCTCCACATCAATCGGCTCATCCAGGTAGAATAGGTTGAATCGCTCTGGATAGTCGGAGTCATCAGGTGCTGTGAATAGAATCGGGTCGGATGTTGGGTTCATTTCGTTCTGAAAAACGAATAGATAGTATGGTGCACTGAGTGTCGACACTTCTGTGAGTGTCAGCACAATCGAATTCACCTCTCCCTTGTTAATGTATATCATTATAGTTATATTGCAATAAGGTCAAAAAATGTTCACAAATAAAAAAAGCCACCCTTTTGGATGGCTCTTTGAGTAGGTTATTTGAAATTAAATAACAGCGAGAACAGCAGCCTCTTCAATCTCGTATGCGAGGAAGTCATTCTCTGCAACCAATGTCACAGAATACTTGCTACCATCTGCACGAGCTGTACCAGAACCTTCACCAACTGCACTCAATTGAAGGAACGGGAAGTACCAGTACTTACCATTCATATCCTTCACGATTGCGTTAAGGTATTGCTGACCAGCACCCAAGATTTTGATTGCTTGAGATTTGTCTTGGTCACGTCGGTGGAACATCAAAGAGATGGTCGCAGTGACATAAGATGAACCATTCACAAGGTCAATTGCAGCATCTTCAACATAGCTTCCAGTGTTGCGACGTATCTCGAAAGGAGTATAGTCAGGAGCACCACCAGTCAAAGTGATTGTTTCAATAGTCCAGGTATTGGTAGCATCCAAAGCAATGGATGAGATGTTGTCTTGCTGATTAACCCAAATTTTCTCGATGCCACCACTATTGTTGTCGCACGATTTTACGATTGTTTCTAAAGCTTCACAAGCCATAATTTTTTTGATTTATCAGTTTAAAAAAAAAGGGGGAATTTCACCCCCTAAAATATGTTAGGCTGCTGAATTGTAGAATACAATCTCGGCACCATTAACGTGAGTGAAACCAACTTTCATGTTAGCACGAGTACGGATGACCGGCTCAGCAACTGTGTCAGCCAAGTTGATAGCACGCAATGCTTTACCATCACCTTCAGCATCGAAAGAATAGATAAGATTGCCTTTCAACGTAGCAACAATTTTGGAAGTTGTACCCATTCCTGGACACATTACCATCTTGATACCTAAGTAAGAGAAGTCAAGAGCTTGAGTCAAGTTAGCTTGAGTGTTGGCAGCAGCAACAGCAGCACGGTAAGCCGTAGCAACTGGTGTTGATACATAGATTCTCAAATCACCTTGGTTGGCGATTACAGCAGCTGGAATAGCAGCGTAAACTAAAGCCAATTTTGCAAGTACATTTGAAGGCGTGATCGCAACTGGTGAAGCGATGTCGATTACGTTAGCTGAATCAGCAACCAATCCTTTCACATAACCATCACACAAAGCAAGTGCAGCAACTTCAGATTCGGTGTCACCTAACCAGCGAAGTTTCTCGATGTTCTCTGCGATTGTTTTCGCCATTTCTCCCCAGTAGAAGTCCATGAAAGATGCAACAGTGAAATCACCGTTTGAACCTTTTGTCATTTGAAGAGATACGAATGACTGCTCCAACGAAAACTGACAAATCTCAGCCATGGCCGATAATCCACATACGTCGATTTCAACCGAAGAGAGGTCATCAGTGCTTGAGTTCCATCCGCAGTTCTCTGCCTGGAGGACCTGACCGAAAGTCACGGTCGAAATTTTTGTCTTATATTTGACACCAGGAAGTGTGCGGTAGTTGTCAACTACTTCCTCATTCAAATACGCACGAGAATAGAATGCCTCGCTGTTTGCTTGCAATAACGCTGATGCGTCAATGTCTAAATCAAATTTTAATTTTCTGCTCATTTTTTTTGGTTTTTTGTTATTAGTTATTTGCGTTTAAAAATTTACTCACTGCACTGAATTTGTCTTGCACCGACATTTTTGTTTTGTTGTCGGTTGCCTCAACTTCAACTTCTTTCTCGCCATACATCTCTTCCATCTGATTGCGAAGGTCTGCAAGCATGGCGATCAATGCCTTCTCACGTTCCTCAATCACTGGCAAGACAATTGCAAGAATTGCTTCTGCGTCTGCTGTCGGGTCGATAGCCATAGCCTCATCAGTAGTGGTTGACTCTTCAGTTGTCTCTTCAACTGTTGTATCTTCCAAAGCTACTGGCTCAGCTGCAAGCTCTTCCATTGCGACCTCTTCAATTGGCGCATCTTTAATCTCAATGATTTCGCCATCCACTACGACGTAGATTTTGCCATCGATTAAGTGCTCCCCATCTGGTAATTTGTTCATGTTATTTTGGTTTAAGTGTTTACTTAATTTAAGACCAAGAAAGCCCTCAATGGAGAATCCGATTTGCTCCTTGGCAACCAGCTCTTCAAAGTAGTCTTTGTCGGTTACCTGGGCTGTCAACATGAGAGTGCCTTTTGGTACCTCGATGCCAAATGTGCTAAATGCTTTGTCTTGGGTTGGGTTGTCCACGATCCATGTTTCAAGGATATAAGCTGGCACCTTCTTGTCAGTGTCATGCTCCAGGTTGAAGATGTCACGATTGCGGAGGTCAGCCATGAACTTGGTGTGAATCTGCTCAATGACCTCAGCAGTGAACTGCACATAATACTCACCCTCATCATCGCTCTTGCGGTAGATGTCCATTGGTATCATTGCCGGTGCTGTGATGCGGTACTTCAAGTCATCAGCGAAAATCATTTTTTTCTCTGCTCCGAATGCAAGTCCACGAACCTTTATGGCCGGTGTACTCGTGAACGCAATCATCTCAATTCCAAGATTCTCGCCATCGGCATACTCATCATCAATGGTGATTTTGTAAATAGGAATATCTTTGGTCATGCTTATATTGCAAAATTTGTATCTTTGTTCATAAATCAATAATTATGATACAAGTATTTGACCAGGAGATTCCTAACAAAATGAATGAGCTGACCATCGAGCAGTTTGAAAAAATCAGCCAAATCCTAAACAATCCCGACTTCGACAACATCGAGAGATATGTTGAGATGTTCAGCTATCTCGGCATCAAGGAGAGCCTATGGGATGACTACCCATTCAGCAAGTTTGTTGAGCTGATAAAAGAATTCAATCTGAACTCATTCACACCAAGTGAAGCAGTGACATCAATCGAGATGGATGGCTACACATACGAGGCGCAGCTCAAGCTGTCAGTCAAAGAGACCAAGCTCATCGAGAAGATTGTGAACACCAAGCCGAACCACTACCTGAGTGATGTTATGGCCATCATGTTCAAACGTGCTGACCTATCCAACACCGAGCACTTCACCGATGCGCACCTCAAGCACAAGTCAAAGTTGTTCCGCACTCAGAAGGCTGAGTTGTGCGTGCCTTACATTGTTTTTGTGACTGACAAAATCGCTGAATATGCCCAAGCCAACACTACCCAAGGGGTGGAATCAAGTCAGTCTTGAGCAGTTCATTGAACTGAGACAACTGAAAGGTGAGGATGGTGTATTCAACCACAACATCGATATCCTCTGTACGCTCACTGATGGGCTACCTGATGACTTCGATGACATCGACATCGCAGATGTGGGCGAAATCTTCAAGGAGCTGCCGTGGCTCTACACTGAGCCGAGCAAATTGTACACAGATAGGATAGGAAAGTTCTATCTCAAGCCAATGACTGACCTGACTCTCGGTGAATTCATCGACCTGGAGCACTACTTCACCACTGACTACCTTCAGTATCTGCCCAACATCTGCGCTCTGCTGTATCGAATCCCTGAAATTGTGGAGGACAATGTGGTTGCAAAATGGGAGTCAACTGATTTCAAGACCTCAAGTCGGGTGCATTACTTCCTCGACCAACCAATCACCAAGATGTATGGGGTACTTACCGAGTATATCAAGTTCCGTGATAGCTTCATCACCAGCCACAAGAATCTAATGAGCGAGCAAGTGGGTGAAGATGTCAATGACATCACTGACCCGGAGGAAAAGAAGGAAGCGGAGCGTGAGAAGTCATCGCAGAAGTGGGGATGGGAGCAGCTTATCTGGTCCATGTGCAATGGTGACCTGACCAAATATGACCAGGTGATAAACATGAAGCTCGTGCTTGTGTTTAATTTCTTGGCGATGCGAAAGGAGCTGGAGATTTAATAGTCCAGTGCGTAGTTGAAATCTCCGTATAGCGGCACAAAGTCATAAATCACCTTGGGCTTTCTGCGCAATAAATTGCCAAGCTCCAGGATTGGGAATCTCTGAGCCAAATCAGCCACATACATTCCATACATTTCACCAATCAATCCATTCATCTCGAGTGCATCATTGAATTTTCTGACCAATCTGAATGGCGCAATGCTCTCGGTGCCGTTGTTTAGATACCCAAAATAATAGGCGGCAAGGATTTCGATGCGGATGTTGCCCTCGGTTGTCACCTTGGCATTGATACGCACAGAATCATACAGCGTGTATGTGTCGATGAGTGCTTCATCCTTGATGACTTTCTTGAGTGTGTTGGCGACTCTCCTTCTGAGGGGATACTTGTAGTTGTATTCACCGGTGTTTTTATATCTTGCCATTACTTATATTGCAATCAGTCTGCAATTTGTTTAGGAATCTGACAATCGGTCCATGAATCCATGGTGAATGTTATGGTCATCAACCATCCAGCAGCATAGTCGAGGAGGTCATTGTTGAGTGGCACGAGAGCTGGTAAGCCGACCACATCAAAGTCACGATCATCAAGATTGAAAGTGTAGTTTAAATACAAGTCCATGAGAATCTGATGGCAGTCACTCAAGATGACGTTGATGTTTGCACGGTCCTTCTGGATGATATCAAAGCAATAAATCTCCAGGGTGAAATCATTGGTGTTGTCCGTTGGAATCGCATCGATTGGCACGATGTAAACAATCGGATACTTCTCATCCTTGGTGGCGAAGTTGAAGAGCTGCTCCTTGAAGTCAGAGCCAACCTTTTTCACCTGGAGGTGTGCATCATAGAATGCGATGATTTCGTTGATGAGTGCTTGATAGCTTATCATAGTACTGAATTTTTCATGATTTTGTTGACCTTACTTTGTGTGGCTGTCATCTCGGTCTCACTGACCACAGCTGTGACCATTATATTCTGACCTGACTCCATGCCATTCGGAGAACCTACGTTGTTGGCTGCGTTGCCTTGGCCGAATAGGTTACCAGGTGTGAATGCTGGCACGGCTGAGTTTCCTCCAGCTGAACCACCACCACCACCAACTGATGGGGCTGTTGGGGCTGCACCACCACCTAATGACTGCAATGCCTTGGCTGTCGCTGCAATGTTACCAGCGATACCGATTGCTGTGGAGATATTGTTGAGCGCAATGACTGGAGCTGCTGCTGCACCTGATGTGGCGATTGCTTGAGGTGTTGCCAATGCTCCGACATTCGCTGCCTTGTTGGCAATTATCATCTTGGCAATACCGATGGCTGACTCAGCGATGACTGCTGCCTTCTGCACGCCTTTGGACTTCTCGAATAGGCCCTTGATTAAGTTGATACCTTGAGCAGCGACCTCAAGACCTTGCTGCTGAATCGCTCGCTTCTGCTCTTCGACTGCTGCTGCTGCTGCGATGACTTTAGCATCCGCTGCTTGCTGCTCACCGAATGCTTTCATGTTGCCCTCACCCTGAATCTGAAGCTCTTTGGTTTTGGTGTCAACCAATCCCTTGACAATATCAGTTGATTTTTTGGTCTCGAGCTTTACAAATTCGTTTGCAGATTCTTGCCTGATGGTGTTTATTTCTAAATCACGGGCAGCCTCAAGAGCAGTGACATCTTGCTTGTATTTTTTAGCCTCTGCAATTAGTGCAGCGTACTTTGTTTTGGTATCATCAATCTCTTTTTGCGATTGAGTTTTTGTGGAGTCAACCACCAGCTTGTTGGCTGCTGCAATTTCTTTTTGAATTGCTGCCCTTCCAGCTGCATATGCTTTGGCATTCTCTGACGCTTTGGCTTTGGCTTCCTCTGCTTTCTTATCTTCAGCCGCTTTCTCCTCTGCGTCATCAGCAATCTGAATAAGCTTGCGCTCCTTGGAGCCATCCTTGACAATTTTATTCTCTTCCTCGATTCGCTTTTTTAGGGCCTTGCGTCTCTCGATGCTGTCCTTGTCTGACAGACCTTTGAGTTCAGCATATTCCTTACGAGCATCTCCAAGTCTTTTCTTTGCAGCATCGCTGATGGATTTTGATTTCTTGAGCTCGAGGTCAGTGGTATCCTTACCAGCTGCCTTGGCCTTGGCAATCTCGATATCGTATGAGTCAGAGATAGCAGCCACTCGCTTCTCAGATGACTTGAATGCCTTCTCATTGGCTTTCTCCATCTTGCGAGCGTTCTCCTCTGCTGCATAGCTTGTGAGCCCGAGCCAATCGGTCAGCTCCTTGAATGAATCGATGAGCAAATTGATTGGGGCCATCAAGAAGTCAATGGCTTTCTGGAGCACACCAATCTTATTGAGGAAGATTCCGATGCCGACCACAATAGCTGTGATGACTGCGACCAATAAGAAAATTGGATTCGCAAGAATCTGCAATCCAAGCTTAACGAATGCGCCACCCATAGTGGTGACAGTGCTCGTGAGGCCCTTCAGTGATTTGCTTATATCGCCAGCATTAAGACCACCAAGATTCTTGGCGAATACTTTTGCCTTATCAGATGCCTCTTCAAAGTCGAGTGACATCAATGAGTCCTGGATGCCGCCAAATGAGTTTTTTATCTGCTCGAATTTTGACCCTGAGGCGAACACATTCACAGCATCATTGGCATCCTTTATTCTATCCGCTACCTTACCAGCTTGGGCAGCGAGTGCGGCCATTTGCTCTGGGTCAGATGCTTCAGCAATGGCTGCCTTGAGTGAGCGGAGCTCTGCCTTCAGTGATTGAACACCGGAGAGCTTGAGAGGAATTTCTATTTCATTACTCATATATGCGGACTTCGAGAGGTGAGTTTAATAATTTTGAATCATCATGCTGGTGACCACTATTTCGGCACGTTATGACCACGATGTCACCATCGCTGTTGACGTAGGCAGAAGCTTGATAGTCATGCTCTACATTGCCAATAATCACGAAAGTGTTTAGAGAGTCGAATGGTGTGGTCGGTGTTCCTTTGTATTCACCAACTGCTGTACGACTCCAGGTGATTGCTCCGATGTTATCAGCCAATACCACTGCGCTTGGTGCAGCAGTGCCGCTCTGCGTTAGTAAGGCCACATAAGTTTGACCCACAGCAGCAGCTCCGTTGATGCGTGGTGTGATGATACCATCCTCCTGGAGTGTTCTGTTGTCACCGATGACCACGCCTCTGAGACCATCACCGATGTTGTTGCCCTCACCACGCACGATGACGTCATCACCTGATAGGTTGACATTTGCCTCTGTTGATCGTGTGACTAAATTGGTGGAATGAGTTGTCGCTGTGATTGGTGGTGATGTGGGTGTGCCCGGATTCGTTACGAATGGAGCAAGCTCAATCTCGCTGTCGATGCTGATGAGCTCCACCTTGGTTGGCACCTCTGCATTGGCATCATAGTCGATGACCTTGTTGATGTTCCACCATGAGTTGTCGATTCGGATTTTGTCATTGAGCTTCAGCGTTTGGATATCTGCCTCGGTCAAATGGAAGTAAGCCACCAACATCTTGCCTACATTTATCTGGTTGACTGTTCTGCGCCAGTACAGATTGTAGAGGTTGTTGGCAGTCAGTGTGCTCGGTGTGTAAAAATAATAATCGCACGTTGCGAAGTTGATATCGAAGGTTGGCGTGAGCGCATCATCAAAGTGGCCAATCATCGGATAGGTTGTCAGTCCGAGTGTGCCCGTGGTGCCGTACTCAATCAAGTCCCAGGTGCCGCAAGTCTGCTCGCCACCATCATATAAGATGCGGATGTTGGTCTTGGGTGCCTCACCATTCAGTGATGGCACATAAGCATCGAATGAAGTGGCAACCACTGGAGTCGGTGAGAAGATGAGTTCCTTGGTATCGGTGTCCTTCACATACTCATTGTCAAAGGTGTACTCAAGCTGCCCATAAATCTCATCGGTCATCTGTGTGTATACAACATTGGGTGAGTCAGTGTCGGCCTTGTATGTTAGCTTGAGTTTCTTGGCTGATAGGTCTGGAAGGAATATGAGATTCTGCTCCCGGTCCTTCATGAGTTTCTCAGACCAATCCTTCTCTGCTCCGCTGTCATAGTATTCATCACGGTGGCGAAGGACAATGTTGTTGGGTTGGTCCACATCGGTGTCAGCGAAGAGATTGTACATCTGGAAGATGGACTTCACAAAGTCGCTCTGCTTGATTTTGAGCGGCACATATTGGTTGATGTCCAGGATACCACCAATCACTTGGATGTTGGCAGTTGGAAGGATGCGCACTCTCAGGCTGTTGACCTTGAATACTGAGTATACTGGGTCAGGTGCTGGTGTGTATGGGAATACTGTATTCGTGAACCATGCAGTGAATGTCTGCTGTACTCCGATTTGAATCTTGATATCATCGGCAGCAAGAATCTGTTGAGAGCCAGATGCGTTCTGCATTGCAATTACTCCACCCGTTTTGATGCCTGCTGCTGCTGGTGAGAAGTTGTGTATACCTGGAGCAAGTGTGAATTGATTGGCAATGTTTTGGAATGGTGCCACATTTGATACCTGGTCTTGATATCCTTCCACGCTCACAGCTATTCTCGGCCTTGCAGAATATCCATTGTACATATTGTACACATTCACGCTGTTGGTGTTGTCAACATAGAACTCATAATTGACCTCATACTCCACGGTGTATCCTTCACCAGCTGCCGAGCTCGTGGTGATTGGCACGGTGTAGACTCCAGTGCTCGGATTGAATGAGCCTTGCACGTCAGTGATTTCAGTCCATCCGGTGACGTTGTCATAAGAGCCGAATGAGTTTGTGAGTGTCTCTTGCTGAATGCCATTGATGGTTGCCTCCACCAAATAGTCAGCTGTGTCAAATGTGTTGCTATCTCCATTGTATGGGATGAGCAGCTTATCAAAGCGAGCAGCAGCCAGGTCACTCCACTCGTATTGAAAGCCAGCATTCGAGAAGATACGATCAAGGTAAGTTTTCGCATAGATGGCTGGCTTCATCTGACGCACGTTGTATATGTTGTCAGAATCATACGGCAGCACATACTTGAAGCCATCAGCGACAGTGTTGTCAAATGTGGCCACAATGTCAGCCGATGTGAAGATGTGGTTGAGGTCAGTGAAGTCCAGAGCAGTGAGTTCCTGGTTGGCTATCGCTGTAAAGAATTCGACCCTCGTATCTTTGATGAGGACCTCATACTCGACAGCTTGCTCATACGCATCTGTCTGCTGATTCTTGTTGACTGAGAGCAGCTGAAGCAGCGCATCCTCCATGATTGGCACGTTGTTCTGAATGACGCTGCACTTGGTCAGTGCGTTGATGTCAAAGGTGCCAGCCTGGATGTTGACATCATAGTAGTGGTTGAGCAGCTCGTTGTTGTTCTTGCTACCAACCAAAGTGATGGTCTTGGAGAACGCTCCGCTGCGCTTGGTGAGGTCACGAATGTCCCCGACTGCAAAGTTCAAAGGAAAGACAGTGCCCTCCTTTACATCAAGGAATCCGTTCTCAAGTTGTATTCTAACCATTTATGTTGTCCTGGTTTGCGAGGCGCACGCTGATTGATTGGCGCATCAGATTCTTATTGCGTTGGTTGAGCATCTCGTATGCGTTGTTCTCCACGATGCATGGCTGATAAGCTGTGGACTCAGGAATGTGTATCGGACAACCATCCTCATCGATGAGCGGAATGCCATCTTCAGTTGTGACGTAGGTGACAATCTTGAGGAAAGTCTGTGGCGATGTGACCAGCTCCTCGAAGTATGTCGCCATGTTCTGAGTCATCCAGTTGGTGTTGAGCTCCACTCTCTTGATGAGATTTAAGTTGAATGTGTTGAAGCCAAACTCCTCGGTTTTGTAGGTCCACTCATCTGATGCGTTGACATAGCCAGTGACATCCTTGTTGTACATATCTCTGCTGATTTCTCCACGCTCATAGTTTTTCAGCTGGAAGGCGAATGAACTCCAAGAACCTAATCGGTCAAGGAAGAGCACATGATACTCTGAGATGAGCACTCGACGGTCTAAATAGATTCTGTACTTGACCGAATCTTGCAGTGGCAGTGTGGTGCCGTTGCCGAAGTACACATCGTACCACTCGGTGTTGTTGTCGATGAGGTCACCAGTGCCAACCAATATGCCATAGTTGTTTGGGCCAACCGGCACCTGGAGGATGTCATCGCTTGATGTTGGCACCTTGTAGAATGATGCACCGTTGCTGTTGTCAAAAATGATGCGGTCAGTGCCCTTTGGGTTTTGTAAATTGAGATACAAGTCTTGGCCCAGGGTGCAGTGGAAGTTCGCTGTCGGCTGATTGGTCAACCATTGCTTGGTGACTCCGTTGAGCTTGAAGTCATCTTTGTCATATACGGACCAATCAATCCATCTGAAGGCTCCGTTGAACACACTGTTGCCATTCAGCTCAGTGATATCACGCACGATGGTCTTGCGCTTGTCAGCGTAGCTCACCGAGCCATTGATTGTAGCGTCAGTGATCGTGGACCAGTTGACGTTCACCACGAATACTGAGCCCGTTGCGCTGACCACGGTGTGCAGTCCTTCGAGCTGTGGGTTGGCCACTCCAGCATCAGCTTGTGTGATGATGACTTGGTCACCTGGTGCGAATGAGTTTGCCACGTTTATCTGTACGCTGCCACTTGCATTCGTGAGGCTGCTCGTGTAGGCCACCTCGGTGACATACTCCTCACCGATGTTGACGTCAAAGTTGTAGTATGAATTCGGTGCGCCATAGCTTGAGGTGAGCTCGGTGTTCAGGTCCCAGGATACTTTGCTCTGCAGCAGCTTGGATAAGTCCTCCTCACCATAGCCCGTGCCGAATGTTGGAAGCACTTTGTACTCGGCAATCTTGGTTGCAGTGCCAGCCTCATACACATCAAAGATATATCGAAAGCCAGCCAAGTTTTTGTTGGTGGAATCGATGATGAACTTCAGTGGGTTGTATGCCGGACTAAACGTCTGCGGCCTCGCTATGGTTGTCTGAGCCATTCTCTTTGAGTTTCTCTATGAACTGCAATAACGGCAGACCATACTTGGTTGGCAATTCATTGGCGAATTCCACCAATGCCTTCACATTCTCTTCAGTCAGCTGAATCATAATCTTAAATTAAAGTTACTCCGATTGCTTGAGCAACGACCTGATTAACGTAGTTGTTGTCAGTACCCCAAGCTGCGAACTCATCTTCGGTTAAGGTGTAGTTACCTTGCGAAAGTTGGAGTCCGTCTTCAGTTAGCAACTGCCAGTACGTTGTGCAAGTCGTTGCTTCAGTTGTAAAGTTAAGAACTAAAACGGACATTTGCGTTGCCGTTCCTGCGTTAAGTGGGTAGACAATCGGCTCGATTGCTACTCCTTGTGTTGGTTGTGTTGTCATATTTTTAGTTAATTAGTAAAATGCGTTCCAAGTTGTTCCGTTGTATCCGTAGTGTTTATTGTCCGTGTTATCGTAGACAACCAATCCTGCGGCAGGTGAAGCTATTGCGTTGCGTTGCGTTGTGGTCATTCGTGGGGGTAGGAAGCCTTTGGTTGTTGAATCAGCTTGAAGTATTGCTGATGCATTAGACGATGTTCCACCAAAAATTGCCGAACCATTTAATGACACGAAAAAATTAGTTCCGTATAAAATATTTTGACACCACATATTTGCGGTGCTGATTAAGTTTGTTCCTTGAATATTTCCACCTGCAGTAATTGTAGTTGTTGTAGTTACTGCACCTGATATTCTAGCAGTACCATTAACGTCAAGTTTGTATCCCGCGTCTGTGGTGGTGCCTATTAAGACGTTGCCCGTTGAGCCAACTAATCTCATTCGCTCGGTTGTATTTGTTCCAATAGCTAAATACGCCGTGTTATGTAAAATAATACCTAAAGCTGCTTTTTGAAAAGATGTTATTTCTGCGCTATTTGCAGGAAGTCCCATACTACCCGTTGTGGCATTTCCTCTAGAAGTAAACAACAAACCATCAGTACCATTCAAGATATTTAGAAAATTATTTTGTGCAACTAAAGATGTTAAATTAACAGTCAAAGCTGAAGCCGTTGTTTTGGCAATAGTAAAATTATCCTGCACCCTCGCAGTACCATTGACGTCTAACTTGAAGCCTGCGTCGGTTGTTGTTCCTATGAGGATATTTCCGCCTAAAGGATTTAAAGCAAAAGTGTTAAATGCTCCTGCACCTGCATTTAGTGCTTGTAAACTTGGTAAATTAGCGTTTTCAATTCTTACTGTTAAACTTGCATTCGTGTTTAGCGTTGCGCCACTATTAAAGGATGCCAAGTAACCCGCTGAAGTATTTCTATAAACTTGAAAAGTTTGAGAAGGACTTGAAGTACCAATGCCCAAACGTCCATTCGTATTATCCCAAAACAAGTTAGCACTTTCCTGAAGCACGTTGCCCGTACCCTCAAACAATACACGTCCTATTGTACCCGAAGCAATCGGTGTAGTGCCTATGGTTAAGCCTGACGGCGGTAACGGTATCGCGTCGATGAGTTCTTGACCCGTGATTGATCGTGTGACGTAGCTTCCACTCTCCAGCGTGGATACCTCGATGAGGTCGGTTGCTTCCAGGTCGGCTCCCTTCGGAGTCATCTGGGATATCTTCTGAGTTCTAAATGCCATGCTTATATTGCAGAAAGTGAGCCAAATGTTTAGAAGGCGAAGTATGAGTCATCCGTATAGTACTCCTGGCGTATGTGCGTGGCAGCGTAGCGGATGGCATCCATGGCATCATCGAAGAGCTTCACGGGTGTATCATCGATGAAGTCACCAATCTTTTTCCACTTGTAGTTCTCATATTCCTTCTTGATGCGTGGGTCATCCTCACAGATTACTCCGAAGGTCTTGATGTTGTCGATGCCCTTCTTGACCACCTTGTTTGCGTTCTGCACATCATAGCCAGCGTTATTCATCTCAGCTATAATCTCGGGCCGTGCGTAGTCAGCCACGATGGTGACGTGCTTCTCGATATTGAGGTTGCCGAGCCTATCGATGAGGTTGGTGGTGGTCAGGTAGCTCTCATAGATGACTGGCTCGATGTAGATGTCATTGTCGCAGTAGTAGACCCTGATGAGGGCAGTCGGGTGATTGTATCCAAAGTCAAGGCCATATACAAAGTTCACAAACCTTGCCGGGCGATGCTTCACAAAGCTCCAGTTCGAATAGATGTTGCTCTTGCTGATTGCTTTCTCACCGAGGGCATAGATTTGATACAGCGACTCATCGGTGCGCTTGAGGTCCTCAATTTGTCGCTTGATGCTTTCGGGAAGGAATGGGTTGTCTTTGTAGGTTGACTTGATGATGATGCTTTCATCCATCGGCAGCTCATACAACCAGGATGCACTCTCACTCGGGTTGTAGTCGAAGA
>Ga0208305_10000245_pt1 | contig 31405 bp, 21 predicted proteins | sample ColrivemetaGS741_FD_187605 | JGI IMG/M metagenome (GOLD analysis project Ga0208305, IMG submission 187605) | Estuarine microbial communities from the Columbia River estuary - Flood tide ETM metaG S.741 (SPAdes) (version 2) | ecosystem: Environmental > Aquatic > Marine > Intertidal zone >... | reverse complement strand
GCTTTTATCGATTCGCATATAATACATTATCCTACACCCATAAATTTAAATTATGCTTGGAGTTTTGGTTCTTTATCCGGTTTATGTTTGATTATTCAAATTATTACAGGACTTTTTTTAGCTATGCATTATACACCTCATATAGATTTAGCATTTAGTAGTGTCGAACACATAATGCGTGATGTAAATAATGGTTGGCTTATTAGATATATACATGCAAACGGAGCGTCTATGTTTTTTATAGTAGTTTATTGTCATATTTTTAGAGGTCTTTATTATGGCTCTTATATGCAACCTAGACAACTTTTATGGTGTTCCGGCGTAATTATTTTTATTTTAATGATGGGAACAGCTTTTATGGGCTATGTTTTACCTTGGGGTCAAATGAGTTTTTGGGGTGCTACTGTTATTACAAGTTTAGTTACAGCAGTTCCTGTTATAGGACAATATATTGTAGAATGGCTTTGGGGGGGGTTTATTGTAGACAATGCTACATTAAATCGTTTTTTTAGTCTTCATTTTTTTTTACCTTTTATAATAGCAGGTTTATCTTTATTACATTTGGCTTTATTGCATAAAGATGGTTCTAATAATCCTTTAGGAATAAGTAGTGCTAGCGATAAAATACCGTTTTATCCTTATTTTGTAATTAAAGATACTTTTGCTTTTTTTTCGTTTCTTCTTATATTTATTTTATTTGTATTTTATTTTCCAAATGTTTTAGGTCATCCTGATAATTATATACCTGCAGATAGTTTACATACACCTGCACATATAGTTCCAGAATGGTATTTTTTACCTTTTTATGCTATTTTACGATCAATTCCAGATAAATTAGGTGGAGTTATTGCTATGGCAGGTTCGTTATTAGTTTTGTTTTTGATTCCTTTTACAAATACATCACCTATTCGAAGCACAACTTTTAGACCTATATTTAAAATTTTTTATTGGTTAACTGTAGCTGATTTTATTTTGTTAGGTTGGGTAGGACAAAAACCTGTTAAGGATAGTTATGTTTTGATTGGACAAATAGCAACTTTATTTTATTTTATTTTTTTTATTTTTTTAATTCCTTTAATAGGTTTTTTAGAGACTTTATTAATTAGAATTTATTTAAATTCTAGTTGGAATGTTTATTAATTAAATATTTTTTTTAGTGACAAAACTTTTAAAACTTAATTTTGTTTTTTATTACGACTTTATAAATTTTATTTATTAATTATATTTTAAAATTTATTTTTTTTATTATGTTATTATTACAATCAGCTAAATTTCTTGGTGCTGGATTAGCTACTATAGGTTTAGCCGGAGCAGGTGTGGGTATAGGAACTGTTTTCGGTGCGTTAGTTATAGGTATTTCTAGAAATCCTTCATTAAAAGATGAATTATTTAAAATGGCTATTTTAGGTTTTGCTTTAACTGAGGCAATTGCGCTTTTTTCTTTAATGATGGCTTTTTTAATTTTATTTGCTTTATAATATAATTTTATTTTTAATAAAATTATCAAAAAAGTGTTAAATTAATGCTTGACCATTACAGGTTAAAATTTTATATTTGCAAATATAAAATTTTTTTTATAGTTTTTTTAATTATTTCAATTTGTTCTATAAATATTATTTATCTAAAACCAATTCAATTATGTCAGAAAAAAACTCTATTATTTATCAAAATACAAATATTTCCTATAATACTAATTTAACAGAAGATATGTATCCTATTGAATCTGATTTTGAAATGGTTGGTCAAGAAGTTTTTCAAGAACATTCTAATTATTTTACACCCACTTTAGATAAAATAAAAAGTGTGAAAGAACCTTCAAATGACCCCCTTGCTGGACCTATATATTCGTTTTACTCTGAAAAATTTGGGGATCTTCCTCAGGAAAAAGTTGAACAACTTGCAAACAATTACATTAATTTAACAAATATGTTAGAGAAAAAATTAACTAAGGGTAACTTAGAAAAAGTGTTGTTTGATCAAGTTGAAGAAAATTTAGATAATTCTTCAGAGGGCTGTAGTACTGAAGTTAAAACAAAAAGTGTTAGGGAAAATCGAATATTGTTTTGGGATTTTCATAACAAATTTAAAACTACCCTTTATAAAATAAAGAATATGTCAGAACCGTCGTCCGCAGACCCTACTGCTGGTGTGTTCGATCCTTCGTATCAAACTCAACATAAACTTGGTACTGAAAAAGAATTTTTTCAACAAATGGATCATCACGAATATTTAAGATTTCCCTTAAATAATATTAAAGATGTTTATAAATTTAAGTTAAATTCAACATCAGAGTCGTGGGCGGAAAAATCAAGGTTACAACATGACCAAGCGGATAGATTTTTTGAAGCTGATTTAAACGACGTATGTACTACTCAAGGTAACTTTCAAGATAGATTAGGATTTTTGCAAGAGTTCTTACATTCTAATTTTGAACGTATACCAATTCCAAAAACCTTTATTAATAATTTACATTGTTACCCTGGCAGTTCTTCTGATTTAATCAAAGCCGCTAACTTTTACAGCGATGTAGAAAATAAAGCTTTTTTTGCTACAACGTTTGAAACAACGAAAGTTTATGGCAATTACATTTTAAAACATCCTAACATAAAGGAAAGTATAGATTTAGTGGCCAATCAACTTATCAATGATATTCATTGTAATTCGTTTCATATTGAACTGTTAAGGGGTGTCTCCGAGCATTTTGAATTTTTTTCATTCGTAACGTTCGAGCCTTGTTTATTTAAGTGTTTAGGGCCTTATTTATTTTTTAAAATCTTTCGTCCTTTACATCACTCAGGAGCTTTTACTGCATTTATAAAGAGTGTAATAAATAAAGTGAATGAGAACGAATAAAGACAGGGGGTAATAATTAAAATTAAAAATATTAAATAATGTTTTAAAACAATTAATAGGTTAACTATAGTTGATTTTATTTTGTTAGGTTGGGTAGGACAAAAACCTGTTAAGGATAGTTTTGTTTTGATTGGAGAAATCTCAACTTTATTTTATTTTTTTAATTTTTTTAAATAGGTTTTTTAAAGATTTTATTAATTAGATTTTATTTAAATTTTAGTTTTTGAATGTTTATTAATTAAATATTTTTTTTAAGGGCAAAACTTTTAATTTTTTTTATTATGTTATTATTACAATTAGCTAAATTTCTTGGTGCTGGATTAGCTATTAAAGGTTTAGCCTGAGCAGGGTGTAGGGTGTAGGAATTGTTTTCGGTGCGTTAGTTATAGGTATTTTTAGAAATCCTTCATTAAAAGATGAATTATTTTAAATGGCTATTTAGGTTTTGCTTTAACTGAGGCAATTGTGCTTTTTTCTTTAATGATGGCTTTTTTAATTTTATTAAAATTATCAAAAAAATTGTTAAATTAATGATCGACAATTACAGGTTAAATTTTTATTTTTGTAAATATAAAATTTTTTTATATTTTTTTTAATTATTTCAGTTTGTTTTATAAATATAATGATAAATATATTGCAAAGTAGAGTAAAAGGTAAACTCGTTAGGTTCATGTTCTAAAATTATAGGTTCAAATCCTATCTTTGCTAAAAAATGACAGAAAGAAATTTTATTATTGATCAGAATACAAATCTAACCGAGACTAGATTAGAAACGTATTCTAATGAATCTGATTTTGAAAGGGTTGGTCAAGAAGTTTTTCAAGAACATTCTAATTATTTTACACCCACTTTAGATAAAATAAAAAGTGTGAAAGAACCTTCAAATGACCCCCTTGCTGGACCTATATATTCGTTTTACTCTGAAAAATTTGGGGATCTTCCTCAGGAAAAAGTTGAACAACTTGCAAACAATTACATTAATTTAACAAATATGTTAGAGAAAAAATTAACTAAGGGTAACTTAGAAAAAGTGTTGTTTGATCAAGTTGAAGAAAATTTAGATAATTCTTCAGAGGGCTGTAGTACTGAAGTTAAAACAAAAAGTGTTAGGGAAAATCGAATATTGTTTTGGGATTTTCATAACAAATTTAAAACTACCCTTTATAAAATAAAGAATATGTCAGAACCGTCGTCCGCAGACCCTACTGCTGGTGTGTTCGATCCTTCGTATCAAACTCAACATAAACTTGGTACTGAAAAAGAATTTTTTCAACAAATGGATCATCACGAATATTTAAGATTTCCCTTAAATAATATTAAAGATGTTTATAAATTTAAGTTAAATTCAACATCAGAGTCGTGGGCGGAAAAATCAAGGTTACAACATGACCAAGCGGATAGATTTTTTGAAGCTGATTTAAACGACGTATGTACTACTCAAGGTAACTTTCAAGATAGATTAGGATTTTTGCAAGAGTTCTTACATTCTAATTTTGAACGTATACCAATTCCAAAAACCTTTATTAATAATTTACATTGTTACCCTGGCAGTTCTTCTGATTTAATCAAAGCCGCTAACTTTTACAGCGATGTAGAAAATAAAGCTTTTTTTGCTACAACGTTTGAAACAACGAAAGTTTATGGCAATTACATTTTAAAACATCCTAACATAAAGGAAAGTATAGATTTAGTGGCCAATCAACTTATCAATGATATTCATTGTAATTCGTTTCATATTGAACTGTTAAGGGGTGTCTCCGAGCATTTTGAATTTTTTTCATTCGTAACGTTCGAGCCTTGTTTATTTAAGTGTTTAGGGCCTTATTTATTTTTTAAAATCTTTCGTCCTTTACATCACTCAGGAGCTTTTACTGCATTTATAAAGAGTGTAATAAATAAAGTGAATGAGAACGAATAAAGACAGGGGGTAATAATTAAAATTAAAAATATTAAATAATGTTTTAAAACAATTAATAGGTTAACTATAGTTGATTTTATTTTGTTAGGTTGGGTAGGACAAAAACCTGTTAAGGATAGTTTTGTTTTGATTGGAGAAATCTCAACTTTATTTTATTTTTTTAATTTTTTTAAATAGGTTTTTTAAAGATTTTATTAATTAGATTTTATTTAAATTTTAGTTTTTGAATGTTTATTAATTAAATATTTTTTTTAAGGGCAAAACTTTTAATTTTTTTTATTATGTTATTATTACAATTAGCTAAATTTCTTGGTGCTGGATTAGCTATTAAAGGTTTAGCCTGAGCAGGGTGTAGGGTGTAGGAATTGTTTTCGGTGCGTTAGTTATAGGTATTTTTAGAAATCCTTCATTAAAAGATGAATTATTTTAAATGGCTATTTAGGTTTTGCTTTAACTGAGGCAATTGTGCTTTTTTCTTTAATGATGGCTTTTTTAATTTTATTAAAATTATCAAAAAAATTGTTAAATTAATGATCGACAATTACAGGTTAAATTTTTATTTTTGTAAATATAAAATTTTTTTATATTTTTTTTAATTATTTCAGTTTGTTTTATAAATATAATGATAAATATATTGCAAAGTAGAGTAAAAGGTAAACTCGTTAGGTTCATGTTCTAAAATTATAGGTTCAAATCCTATCTTTGCTAAAAAATTTAAAATTTTTACTATATTGCTAACTTAAAGATTAGTTTTAACATGAAACCATTAGAAATTTAAGTGTTATTTAAAATAATTTTTTATAAATACTTTGAAAGATTTTAGAGAATTTTATGTAAAATTAATTAAAATCTTTTTTAATTAATTCGAAATTTGCAACTAGATAATTAACTCAATCAGGTAGAGTGTTTGTTTACAACAAATGTTATTGGTTCGAATCCAGTATTATCTTAAAAAAAAATGGAAAAAAAAATTTATTATTAATCCAAGTACTAATATTTTTTATATGGTAAATGTAAAAGAGACTTTATTGGAAAATTACTATTTTCTCAAAAAGATCAAAAAAAAATTATTTTGATCCTTATTCTAATGATTCTGGGTATGAATTTCATTTTAACAAGAGTCTTCGAGAAGTTTTTCAAGAACACTCCAATAATTTAAAATCTAGTCTAGAGGAACTAAAAAAAAGTGTTAAGAACCTTCAATTGACCCTCAAAGCCGGGCCTATATATTTGTTTTACGCTGAAAACTTTGATCTTCCTCATGAAAAACTTGCAAAACACTACAGTAATGTAACAAGGATGTTAGAAAAAAAATTAACTATGGACAAGGACAACTTAGAAAAGGTGTTGTTTAATCAAGTTGAAGAAAATTTAGATAATTCTTCAGAGGGTGGTAGTACTGAAGTTAACACAAATAGTGTTAGGGAAAGTCGAAAAATTTTTTGGTATTTTCATAACAAATTTAAAACTACCATTTATAAAATAAAGAATATGTCAAAACCGTCGTCAGCAGACCCTGCTGCTGGTGTGTTCGATCCTTTGTATCTAACAAAACATAATAGGTACTGAGAAAGAATTTTTTGAACAAATTGGGACATCACGAAAATTTCATATTTTTTTTAGAGCATATCCAAGATGTTCATAAATTCAAGTTAAATTCTACATTAGAGTCAACGGGAAAGATCAATGTTACAACAAGAACAAGCTGGAATATTTTTTGAAGCTGATTTAAAACAACGCTTTTAATATTCAAGCTAACTTTCAAAATAGATTAGGATTTTTGCAAGAGTTATTAGATTGAACATATACCAATAGCAAAAACCTTTATAAATAATTTACCCTGGCAGTTATTTTTATTTAATCAAAGCCTTTAACTTTTACAGAGATGTAGAAAATAAAGCTTTTTTGGGTACAACGTTTAAAACAACGAAAAATTATGGCAATTACATATTAAAACATCCAGGAAAGTATAAATTTAGTGTCTAAACAACTTATTGATTTCAATTGTACTACGGTTAATATAAAACTATTGGGGGTTTGTCTGCAATAATTATGAATTTTTTTTACTAGTAACGTTTTACAACCTTGTTTATATAAATGTTTAGGGCTTTTTTTATTTTTTAAAGCCTTTCGTCCTTAACATCACGCAGGAGCTTTTACTACATTTATGAATAATGTAATAAGTAAATTTAGAGAGAACGAATAAATATGTGGAGAAGACGGAATAATAAGTAAAAATATGAGATAATTTTCTAAAACGATAAGTAAAGTAACCTCTGTTACTTTTATTATAAAATACTTATTGTTTTATTCATAAAACAATTTTAGTAATCTATAAATAGATTTATTATTTTACCAAAAAATTCTTAAGTCTTTACCCTATTTTTGTGTATGAAAATAATTGTTTACAAGTAATCAATTTTTAAAATTCTTTATACAGATTATAATAAATTATGTAAAGATTATATTTATTTTTATGCGTATTAAAAAGCTAGTTATTTAAAAATACAGTTTATGAGGGTGTATAGCATAAACAATTTATTTTTTTAAATGAGTTTTACTATAAGTACAGTTTTTTACCAAGATGATGGAACTGGCAGACATGCTAGGTTTAGGTTCTAGTTCTTTAAGAGTAAGGGTTCAAATCCCTTTTTTGGTAAAGTATATATTATATATGCCTACGATTAATCAATTAATTAATAATGTAAGAAAAAAAAAAGTATTTAGAAAAAAAACACCTGCATTACAAGGGTCACCTCAAAAAAAAGGAATCTGTATTAAAGTTTTTACACGAACACCTAAAAAGCCTAACTCTGCTATTAGGAAACTTGTTAGATTAAGGTTAACTAATAATTTAAAAATTATGGCTTATATACCTGGAGAAGGACATAAATTACTTGAGTATTCCTCTGTGCTAATTCGAGGTGGAAGAGTTAAAGATTTACCTGGAATAAAATATCATTTAATTCGAGGCAAGTTAGATTTTTTAGGATTAAAAACACGAAAAACATCAAGATCGAAATATGGGGCTAAAAAATTAAGAAAATAATTATTAAATAAATATTTTCAATATCATTTAAGTATTTAATATTTTGTTAGTTTTTTTTTAATTTTTTATTGTACCTGTTTACCTTAATTTTTGTTGTAGTAATTTTAAAAAAGGTTTTGTATTGTTTAAAAAATAAACGAATAATGAAAATATTTTTTTATATTAAAAAAGTTATTTTCATTATTTAATTATAAAAGTCTAATTATTATTTTTATTTGAAGACTTATTCTAAAAAGTATAAATTTTTTTATTTATAATAGATTTTGTTTTCGCAGTTAAGCGGGTTAATAAAAATACCGACATACAAATTTTTATTTATTTTTAGTTGTTTTTAATAAGACAATTTAACTTTTTTAAAAATCACAAAAAGCAGACAAAGTAAAAAATTTTTGTAGTTCAAAAAAGATAAAATAAAAAAAAATGCCAAAAGGTATATATATTTAATTTTAAAAAATAAAAGTATTTTGTTTTTTTAGTTTAGACTAAATCTATAACTGTCAAATAATATAATATTTATTATTTTTTATGTGTTTTATTTTTTAGTTTATATTTATATAATGTTAAATTTTAGGATTTTTTAATTTGTTAAAAATTTAAAGACTCTTTAATAAAAAAAGTCTTTGTTCTAGATTTCTTAAAAAATATTTATATGTTTTATTTTTAAAAATTTCAGGATAAAAAAAATTAATATGTTGTTAAAAAAATATAATTTTATTTTTAGAAAAAATAGTACAAATTTTGTATTAAGTGAAAAATTTGTTAATAATTTGATGTCAAAAGGAAAAAAAAGTATTTCGGAAAAAATTATTTTTAATATTTTTAAAATTTTACAGAAAACAACTGTAAAAAATATTATTTATGTAATTAAATTTTCTGTAATAAATAGTTCTATAGTTCTTTGCACATATAAAATAAAAAAAAAAAAAAAAGGTGTTGTTCGTGAAATTCCTTTTATATTATCTTTGCAAAAAAGAACGTTTAGCATTATAAAAGTTATATTAAATTTTATAAAATTTAAACTAAAAAGTAGTTTTTTAATAAATTTTAAAAATGAAATTATAAAAATTTTAAAAAAAAATAGTGACCTTTTGTTAAAAAAAGAACAAATATTTTTATCTGTTTTAAAAAATAAGGCATATGCTCATTTTAGATGGTTTTAAAATACCACTTTATATACAAATTATTCTTGTGGTAATATTATTTAGTTATTTTATTAAAAATAGTGATTTAATAATAACTTTTTATATTTTTTTTTAATACAATTTTAATATTAAATTGTACTTTTACTAGACTAAATTAAAATATTTTTTAATTTAGTCTAAATTTGTAATTAAATAATTAACTCAATCAGGTAGAGTGTTTTGCTTACAACAAAAATGTTCTATGTTCAAATCAAGTTTTATTTATAAAATAAGTATTGAAATTTTAATTATGTTTTTAATTTGTAGTTATTGCAATACGTTTTTATAATTTAAAAAATTATTTGTTTAGTTTGATATTATTATTATTTATGTATTTAATTTAACTTTTTATTGTTGTATAGTTAAAAAAGTATTTTGTTTAAAATTTAATTTGATTATAAATAAGTTAGATTTTTTAGTATTAACAATATATATAGTAAAATAATAATACTAAAAATTTGTATTATTATTTAATAAAATGTAACTGTATACTTTTGTTTTTTTTAATAGAATAAATTTTTATTTCAAAATGTTACTTAATGTTACTAATTGGTCATTTCGTTGGCTTTTTTCGACTAATCATAAAGATATAGGAACTTTATATCTTATTTTTGGAGTTTTTTCAGGAATTGCTGGAACAATGTTATCTTTATTTATACGTTTATCTTTAGAAACACCTTTTAATAATTTTTTAAGTGGTAATTATCATTTATATAATGTTATTGTAACAGGTCATGCTTTTATTATGATTTTTTTTATGGTAATGCCAACTTTAATTGGTGGTTTTGGTAATTGGTTTGTTCCTATTATGATAGGAGCTCCTGATATGGCTTTTCCTAGAATGAATAATATAAGTTTTTGGTTATTACCACCTTCTCTTTTAATGCTAGTCTCTTCTGTTTTAGCTGAAGCTGGTGTAGGTACTGGTTGGACCGTTTATCCACCTTTGTCAAGTGTTAATTCTCATTCAGGTCCTGCGGTAGATTTAGCAATATTTAGTTTACATCTATCAGGTGCAGCTTCTATTTTAGGTGCTATAAATTTTATTTGTACTATTTTAAATATGAGAACTAAAGGACTTTTTATGCATAAGCTTCCTTTATTTGTTTGGTCAATATTAATTACAGCAGTTTTATTATTATTATCATTGCCTGTGCTAGCAGGTGCTATAACTATGCTTTTAACAGATAGAAATTTTAATACAACTTTTTTTGATCCTGCTGGTGGAGGAGATCCTGTTTTATATCAACATTTATTTTGGTTTTTTGGTCATCCAGAAGTTTATATTTTAATTTTGCCTGCGTTTGGTATAATAAGTCATATAATTATAAGTGCTTCTAAAAAACCTATTTTTGGATATTTAGGTATGGTTTACGCAATGGTTTCAATTGGAGTTCTTGGTTTTATAGTTTGGGCTCATCATATGTTTACTGTTGGCTTAGATATCGATACAAAAGCCTATTTTACAGCAGCTACTATGATTATAGCAGTTCCTACAGGTATTAAAGTATTTAGTTGGATTGCAACTTTATGGGGTGGATCTATAGATTTAAAAGTACCTACACTTTTTGCGCTGGGTTTTATTTTTTTATTTACAGTGGGAGGAGTAACAGGTGTAGTTTTAGCTAATTCAGGTTTAGATATAGCATTACATGATACTTACTATGTGGTAGCACACTTTCATTATGTTTTAAGTATGGGTGCCGTTTTTGGTATGATTGCAGGATTTTATTATTGGTTTGAAAAATTATTTAAATTACAATATTCTGAAATTTTAGGAAAAATTCATTTTTGGCTTTTTTTTTTAGGTGTTAATTTAACTTTTTTTCCAATGCATTTTTTAGGTGTAGCTGGAATGCCTAGAAGAATTCCTGATTATCCAGATGCTTATTTTGTATTCAATCAAATAGCTTCTTTTGGATCTTATATATCTGTCTTATCAACTTTATTTTTTGTATTAGTTGTTTTAGAAGGTTTTGGATTATTTAAAAGTATCAAATTGAGTTAAATGATTTTTTCAAATATTTTGTATTTAATTATTGTAACAACTTTATTATATTTAATTGGAATTATTGGATTAATTTTAAATCGAAAAAATATACTAATTATTATAATGTCTTTAGAAATAATGTTATTAGCAATAAATTTAAATTTTATAACTTTTTCAATTTATTTAGATGATTTATTAGGGCAAATGTTTGTTTTATATATTTTAACAGTAGCTGCTACAGAATCGTCTATAGGATTAGCTATTTTAGTTGTTTTTTTTCGAATTAAAAAAACTATATTGATTGAAGATATTTTAACTATTAAAAGTTAATTTTTTATTATAAAAGTCATTAAAGCATTAAGAGAATACCTTAACATCAATAATAGGACGTTAATTAACGTAATTTTATAACGAGTGTTTAACACTGTAGAGCTATAAAAATCCTTATAGAAAACTAATCTATTTTTAATTTAGATGAATATAATTTTTAAATGAATTATATTTTAATATTAAGTGAACTGAATCATCTTAGTAACTATAAAAAAAAATCAAACGAGATATTGTTAGTAGTGGCGAACGAAAATGATAATATTAGACTATAAATTATTAAAAAAATATAATATTTAATAAAATTATTTAACCAAAGAAGGTTTAATTTTAAAAATGTATATTTTTATAAACTAAGTCCTGTAAAAATTATTTTTTAATAATTTTTTTTAAGTACAATAATACAAGTCGTGTATTGTAAGAATATTGGGAGACCACTCTCAAAGTCTAAAACAAATATTGATGTTTGATAGTGAACAAGTACTGTAAAGGAAAGGTGAAATAGAATTTAAGAAGTTGAAAAAACTTGAAACTTAATGCTAGCAATCTGTTGTAGCTTTTATAAAAAGTAACAGCGTACCTTTTGTATAATGGATCAACAAGTTTATTTTAGTGGCAAGCTTAAATTATTTTAAATTGTAGGCTTAAAGAAATTAAATTTTAAAGAGAGTGTGTTTTAAGTCTCTAAAATAAAACCCGAAACCAAGTGAGCTAATTATGAACAGGTTGAATTTATAGCGGTAACGCTTAAAAGAGGACCGAACTCGTGTCTGTGGAAAAAGACTGAGATGATTTGTGATTAGGGGTGAAAGGCCAATCAAACTTGGAGATAGCTGGTTTTCTGCGAAATCTATTTGAGTAGAGCGTTTTAATATATTTTTTAAGGGGTAGAGCTCTTAATAAATGATGGGGATGTAAAGTTTTACTGATTTTAATAAAACTTCGAATACTAAAATTTAAATAAATTAAAGCAGTTAAACTAAAGGTGCTAAGATCTTTAGTTAAAAGGGAAACAGCCCAGATTATCTGTTAAGGTCCTTAAAAAATAGTTAAGTGAAAAAGAAGTTAAAAAAAATATTACGATTAGAAGGTAGGCTTGGAAGCAGCCATTCTTTAAAGAAAGCGTAACAGCTCACTAGTTTATTTTTTTTTTATCAAAAATGTACAAGGACTTAAACTATTTACCGAAACAATAAATTTAAAAGATATTTTTTAAATGGTAGCAGAACGTTCTGTAGGTTATAAAAAATTTATGAAAACATAAATTAGAAATATCAGAATTGATAATGTTGATATGAGTAACGATAAACAATGTGAAAAACATTGTCGCTTTAAGTTTAAGGTTTTTAAGATAAAGATAATCTTTCTTAGTATATTATAAGTCGGTCCCTAAAAAAAAAAATGAAAATTTTTTGAGTTGATGGGTAAATTTAATTAAAGTGACGAAATATACATTCTATTTATATTTTAAGGTAACAATATAAGTTTAATAGTATTTCCAGGAAACAGCTTTTAGATATTAGTTTTAAAAAAACTAAAACCGTACTGAAAACCGACTCAGGTAAACAAATTTAGTAAATTAAAGTGTTTGAAAGAATTGTATTGAAGGAACTCGGCAAATTAACTCCGTAACTTAGGGATAAGGAGTAGTTAATTAGGGTAACCTTTATTAACTGTCACAAAATCGAGGACAGCGACTGCTTAACAAAAGCACAGGTCTCTGCTAATTTGTAAAAAGATGTATAGAGACTGACGCCTGCCCGGTGCTGCAAGGTTAAACTTTTAAAATTATGGTTTTAAATCGAAATCCCAGTAAACGGCGGCTGTAACTCTGACGGTCCTAAGGTAGCGAAATTCCTTGGCATTTAATTGGTGTCCTGCATGAATGGCGTAACGACTGTCCTACTGTCTCCAATACAAGTTCAGTGAAATTGAAATCTCTGTGAAGATGCAGAGTACTTACGGCTAGACGGAAAGACCCCGTGCACCTTTACTATAATTATATATTGTAATAAGAAATTTTTCGTTCAGAATAAATGGAAAAGTTTTAAATAAAAACTTTTATGAAAATAAATTGTTTTAACGTAAATGAGATACCATTCTTAAGATTTTTTATTACTTATTTTTATACAAAAGAAAAAGATAGTATATAATGGGTAGTTTGACTGGGGCGGTCGCCTTCTAAAAAGTAACGAAGGCGTACTAAAGTAAGCTTAAAATATTTTAAAATATTTTTAAAGCATAATAGTATATGCTTGCTTGACTGTAAGATTTACAAATCAAACAGGGACGTAAGTCGGTTATAGTGATCCGATGATTCTGTGTGGAAAAGGTCATCGCTCAACGAATAAAAGGTACGCCGGGGATAACAGGCTAATCATTCTCTAGAGACCTTATCGACGGAATGGTTTGGCACCTCGATGTTGGATTATCGCATCCTGGAATTGAAGAAGATTCCAAGGGTTTGGCTGTTCGCCAAGTAACGCGGTACATGATCTGAGTTCAGAACGTCGTGAGACAGTTTGGTCCCTATCTACCGTAAGCGTAAAAAATTGAAAGGATTAAACTCTAGTACGAGAGGACCGAGGATAATAAATCTATGGTGTATCGATTGTTATACCAATAGCATTGTCGAGTAGCTAAATTTATAATAGATAATTGCTGAAAGCATTTAAGCAAGAAACTAGCCTTTAGATAAATTTTTAATTTTATGTAATAGAACATTACTTTAATAGACTTTATGTGTAAGAAATGTGAATTTTTCAGCTTTTAAGTACTAAAAAACTTTAAAAAGACTTTTATTTTTTTTTTATTTAAGGTATAAAATTTTTTAATTATAAATAGATTTAAATTTAAAATGAATTTAATTATATTTTAATTAAATTTACACATATTTTATGAGTTTGATCCTGGCTCAGAATGAACGCTAGTAGTATGCTTTACACATGCAAGTTTAACAATTGTATTATTGTAGCGAACGGGTGAGTAAATTTACATAATTTTACCTATTAGTCTGACATAAAATTATATCATAAAAAATATTATGATAAAAAATATAAATTTTATATTAATATCAGATAATGTTAAAAAAATAACATAAAGAATATTTTTGCTAATAGATAATACTGTATAAGATTAGGTTGTTGGTAGCGGTGTCAGCCTACCAAGCCGACGATCTTTAGTTGGTCTGAGAGGATGATCAGCCACATTGGAACTGAAACAAGGTCCAAGCTTTTAAGCCAGCAGTGAGGAATATTGGGCAATGAACGCAAGTTTGACCCAGCAATACTACGTGATTGATGACGGCTAATTTGGTTGTAAATTTCTTTAATAGATAAAGATAATGACTTTATTTAGATAAAAAGTCCCGGCTAATCTCGTGCCAGCAGCCGCGGTAATACGGGAGGGGCAAGCGTTATTCGGAATAATTGGGCGTAAAGGGTTCGTAGACGGTAATTTAAGTTAAATAAAAAATTTTAGAGCTTAACTTTAAATTTATATTTAATACTGTTTTACTAGAGTTGTATATAAAAAAGTAGAATTTTATGAGTAGGGATAAAATCTGTAAATACATATAGGAATATCAATTAGCGAAGGCAACTTTTTATAAACAACTGACGTTGAGGGACGAAAGTGTAGGTAGCAAACAGGATTAGATACCCTGGTAGTCTATACTGTAAACGCTGAGTGCTAAAATTTAATTAATTTAGATTTTATAAGCTAACGCAATAAGCACTCCGCCTGAGGAGTATGATCGCAAGATTGGAACTCAAAGGAATTGACGGGAGCCTATTACAAGTGGTGGAGCATGTGGTTTAATGCGATAATACGCGCGAAACCTTACCAGCTCTTGACATAAAAAAAAATAAAAAAAGATTTTGTAATATATTTTTTTTTATTTTTTTTATACAGGTGTTGCACGACTGTCGTCAGTTCGTGTCGTGAGATGTTTGGTTTATTCCTTTAACGAACGTAACTCTTGTTTTTAATGTTATTTAATAAATAATTTTTAATATAATTAAAAATACTGCCGACTATAAGTCGGAGGAAGGTGAGAATCACGTCAAGTCAATGTGGCCTTAATGAGCTGGGCTACACATGTGCTACAATGAAAATTACAAAAAGTAACTTTTTAAACTATTAGTTAATCTTTAAAAATTTTCTTAGTTCGGATTGTAAATTGTAACTCATTTACATGAAGTAGGAATCACTAGTAATCGCAAATCAGAATGTTGCGGTGAATCGTAAATTGGTTTTGCACACACCGCCCGTCACATGCAGGAAGTTAGTTTTTTTTGAATGTTCATTTTTTAAAAAATTTATTTTTTTTATTTATTTTAAAAAATTTATGATTATAAAATTGGCAACTTGGATGAAGTCGTAACAAGGTAGCTGTACGGGAACGTGTAGCTGGAAATTTTTAAAATATTTATGATTTTTTTTATTAATATTGATTTTATAAAAACAAATGAAATAGTTCAGCTGGTAGAACAGTGGAATCATAATCCGCTTGTCGTGAGTTCAATTCTCGCTTTCATTATTATTATTTTATATATATTATTTAATTTTTAAGAAAGATGACTGAGTGGCTTAAAGTATGGGTTTGCTAAACCCAAGTATAAATATTTATACCGTGGGTTCGAATCCCATTCTTTCTTTCAAAAATTAAAAATGAATTTTGATTTAATTTTGTTATTTTTATTTTCTATTAGTATATTATTAAACGCACTATTTATTGTTTTAGGCATAAATTCAATTTATTCTATATTTTTATTAGTGTTTTTGTTCTCACTATCTACAGGACTATTACTTTTAATTGAATGTGAATTTATGGCTTTAATTTTTGTAATAATTTATATTGGTGCAATTTCAGTTTTATTTTTATTTGTTATTTTAATGTTAGATTTAAAAACTAACATTAAAAAATTTTATTCTGAGTTTTTTTTTATAAATTTAATAATTGTAATTTTTTTATTTAGTTTTTTATTTTTAATTATGGATAATTTTACAAAAAATGATTATATAAACAATTTTTTGTTTAATTTAAATATAAACTGGTTTAATAAAATAGAATGTATGACAGATTTGAATGCTTTAGGACAAATTTTATATACCCATTATTTAGTACAATTTTTAATTTTAGGAATGATTTTACTGTTAGCTGTAATCGGTTCGGTAGCATTAACTTTTAATAGAAATAAAAAAAATTTTATTTTATATCAATGTATATTTCGTCAAGTATCTCGTTAAAATTTAAATTTATGTATTATGTTTATGTTAACTATGACGATTATTTATTATATGAAAAACCATTTAACCTTTTTGATTTTGAAGATATTTGTTTGATTTTTCCTGAAATATTTTTTGGAATGTCTCTATTAGCTATGATAATTCACGGAGTTTTATTATCAAGTAATAAAATGTATCCTTTAATTCAATTATCATCAATTTATTTAAGTATATTCTTATTATTATTAGTATGTATTTTAATATATAATACTACATTATTATTTGATGTTTCTTTTTTTAATAATACAATTATTTTAGATTTGTTAGCTTTTTATGTAAAATTATTTATTTTAATAGCTTCTATTATTTGTTTATTATGTATTATTAAATATACAGAGCATTTAAAAATTAATAATATAGAATATATTATATTAATACTATTTGCAATTTTTGGGTTAAATTTATTATGTAGCGCCAATGATTTATTAACTGCTTATTTATCTATTGAACTTCAAAGTTTATCTTTTTATTTATTAACAGTTTTTAATAGAAATTCAATTTTTTCTACTGAATCTGGTTTAAAGTATTTTATTTTAGGTTCTTTATCTTCAAGTTTATTTTTATTTGGAGCTTCTATAATCTATGGAGTTATTGGAACTACTAATTTTGAAGATTTTAAAGATATATTTTTTTATTCTTTTAGTAAAATTTCATTTTTTGAAAAAAATAATTTTTTAAATTTATCAAATTTTGGTTTTTTATTAATAATTTCGAGTGTATTTTTTAAATTAGCTTTAGCTCCTTTTCATATATGGTCCCCTGATATTTATGAAGGTGCTTTAACTAGTTCAACAATTTTTTTTGCTGTTATACCAAAATTAAGTCTTTTTTGTTTATTTGTAAGAATTTTTCAAAGTAATTCTTTTGATTTTGTTAATTATTGGAGATATTTTTTTGTTTTTATTTCTGTATTATCTATTGTAATAGGATCTTTTGTTGGATTAGAGCAAAGAAAGTTAAAAAGTTTAATTGCTTATAGTTCAATTAGTCATATGGGGTATACACTTTTAGCATATAGTTCTGGTACAAATGAAGGTGTTCAGTCATTATTTTCTTATTTAATTATTTATATTTTATCAGGTATTTGTTTATGGGCTATATTTTTGATGATAAAATTTAAAAATAATTATAATACAAAAAATAATAAAGATATTTCTGATTTTGTTTTATTAAATAAAACAAATGCTTTAATTAGTTTAGTTTTTTCAACTGTACTTTTATCGTTAGCAGGATTTCCACCTTTTATTGGATTTTATGTGAAATTAAATATTTTTTTATCTGTAATTGAATCCTCAATGTACTTTGTTTCTATAATAAGTATATTGTGTAGTGTAATTTCTACATTTTATTATATTCGTATAATTAAAATTTTATATTTTGAAAATGGTATTGTAGGCAATTTGTATTATTCTATTTCATATCTTTTTTCTATTATATTATCAATTTGTTTTTTTCTTTTTATTTTTTTATTTGTTGATCCTGATTTTATTTATTTATTGACTTTTAATATGTCAATTTTTTAATCTTATTAAAACCGGCGAATATAACTCAGGGGTAAGAGTATTAGATTGTGGTTTTAATAGCCGTAGGTTCAAATCCTACTATTCGCCTCAAACATCAAAATAAATTAAAAAATTGATGCTTGTTTGGTGTAATTGGTAGACACGTCAGACTTAAAATTTGATTCTTTATAGAGTATCGGTTCAACTCCGATAACAAGTAAATAAAAATGTTTTTTAAATCATCAAAATATTAATATTTTTTTAGGTTTAAAGAAAAAATAAATTTTAAACTAAAATTACATACAATTATTAAATTTTTTTATAATTATTTTATAAAATAAACTAATTATAAAAGTATTTAAGCTATTATTTAGTTTTTTTATTAAAATTACAATTATTTTAAGATTGTTTAATTTATATTTAGTAATGTTTGTATAATTACTTTATAGTTTTATCTAAAAACTTTTTTTATTTACTAGGTTTAGTTAGTAAAGTAGTTTAAATTTCGTTTATAAAAAAAAGGATAAAAGTAAATTATTTATTATTAAAATATAAAACCTGCAGGTGCTGTTTTAAGTTATAGTTTGTTACTTTTTATGGTTTATATTAATTTTTTTTAATTTAGCTGAATTACAAAGTTTATAATGATAATAAATTTAATTTGATTAAATTAATGGCATATGTAAAATTAGTTTCTGACATTATTTAGAAAAATCAAAATTATGTATTTTTAGCTTTACTATAAAAATGTATATTAAAAATATTTTATTACTATTTATAACAATGTGATAATTAAAATATTTTTAAATTGTATAATTTAATGTTATTTAATGTTTTAAAATATAAAAGTTTTCAAAGTATTATAAGTTTTAATCTATTTTTTTTTTTATCCCAAAATTTTATACTAATACAGTTTTATAAAAATTCTTTTTGTGACGCTGCTGAAAATTTACAATTTGATTTTCAAGAAGCTGCAACACCTTCAATGGAAGGTATTATTAGTTTTAATTATAACTTAACCTTTGTTATTTGTTTTATTTTAGTTTTTGTTTCATGGTTATTATTAAATTGTATATTTTATTATTTAGATTATAAAAATATAAATTCTTCGAAGTTTACTCATTCTAATGAATTAGAAATAGTATGGACAACTATTCCTGCTATTATATTATTGATTTTAGCAACTCCTTCTTTTAGTTTATTATATTCTATGGATGAAATATCAGATCCTACATTATCTTTTAAAATTATAGGACATCAGTGGTATTGGAGTTACGAATTTTCTGATTATAATTATTTTTTATGTGGCACAAATTCAGATGGTACCAAAATAAAATATGATTGTTATATGACTAATTTAGAAACACTTCCTGAAAAACAAGGTTATTTTAGATTATTGGAAACAAATAAAAGAATTTTATTACCTATTAAAACTCATATAAGATTATTAGTAAGCTCAGCTGATGTTTTACATAGTTGGACTGTACCCTCTTTTGGTGTAAAAGTAGACGCTTGCCCTGGTCGATTAAATCAATTAAATTTATTTATAAAACGTACTGGTTTATTTTTTGGTCAATGTAGCGAAATTTGCGGTGTAAATCATGCATTCATGCCTATAGCTATTGCTTGTGTAGAACAAAAAATATATAGTATCTTTGTTTTTGAACAGATGATTAAATATTTAAATTAAAAAAATTATTTATATGATTTTATTAAAAAATAATCCAACACAAAATCTATATAAAAATAGATTTTTTTTTAATTTCAGCAATAAAAACTTTTTAAATTTTTATTATTTATTTAATTTAAATCAAATAAAAACTAAACATCATTGGCATTTAGTTGATCCTAGTCCTTGGCCTTTAATGGGCTCTTTAAGTTCTTTATGTATTACTTCAGGAGGAGTTTTATTTATGCATAATTATTTAGAAGGTTCTGCACTGTTAAAATTTGGTATATTTAGTTTAATTTTTGTAATGTATGTATGGTGGCGTGATGTTATAAGAGAAGCTACTTTTGAAGAACAGCATAATTTTGCGGTTCAACGAGGTTTACGTTTAGGGATGTTGTTATTTATTATTTCAGAAATAATGTTTTTTTTTGCCTTTTTTTGGGCGTTTTTTCATTCAAGTTTAGCTCCAGTATTTAATATAGGGGGTGTTTGGCCTCCTAAAGAATTAATAACTATAGGAGCATCTGGAATTCCATTAACAAATACTATATTTTTATTAAGTTCTGGAGCTACTGTAACATATGCACATCATGGAATTAGAAGTAAGTCAAAAAAACATACAATATACGGTTTAATTTTTACTTTAATTTTAGCTACTTTATTTACTGTATTACAAGGTTATGAATATTTAAATGCTCCTTTTAATATTAATGATAGTGTATTCGGATCTTGTTTTTATATGACTACTGGATTTCATGGATTTCATGTTTTTATAGGTACATGTTGTTTGTTTGTTTCTTTTTTAAGAGTCATATTAAATCATTTTACAATGACCCATCATTTTGGTTTTGAAGCAGGTATATGGTATTGGCATTTTGTTGATGTTGTTTGGTTATTTTTATTTGTAATGGTTTATTGGTGGGGTTGTTAATTAAATAAAAAAAAATTAAAGTTTAAAAAGGTTAATTTTTATTTTAATAAATTTATAATATTATTTGTTTAATTTTTGAATTAAATAACAAGTTTTTATTTATTATAACTGTTTGTTTCATCATATTATCATCTTTATTTTTTTTAATTCTAAATTTTTTTATTTCTACAAAAAAAGGTATCATATATGTTATTAAATAGAAATAAAATAAACTTAAAATAATAATTAAAGACCATACTAAAACCCCAAAACATAATAAATCAAATTGTGGGATTTTTAATAATTTTTTTGTAATATAGTACGAAAAAGACGGGATTTGAACCCGCACTCTTCAGCGTGACAGGCCGATATTTTTACCATTTAAACTACATTTTCTAAACTTTTTTCTAGAATAATTTAAAATATATATAATTTATTTTAAGTTATATATTATAACTGTAATTTGTACTTTTAATTAATTATAAAAGGTTTATTGTATGTTTATAAAACAAGTTTAAAAGAAGTAATTAGCTAAAAGTATAATTTTAGGTTAAGTTAAATAATTAAATAAAAAGTTTTGTCTACATAAAATATTTTAATTTGGCAAGATATATTTTTTTATATAAATTTATTAACAATTTTATATAAAAATTTAAGTAAAAGGTTAAAATTTTATTCTTTTTAATATAATTAAATTTTATAAACAAAATTTGTAGATATTAATCTTAAATATTTAGAACATAATATCATAATTTTTGAAAATTTACTATATAAATCATTTCCTCCAATATAAAAATCGTCAATAAATAAAATTGGTTTTGTTTTAAAAAATTTTTTATTAAAATTATATTTTGAATAATATTTAAAATAAACTAGTTTATTTGATTTTATATTTAAACTTTGTATATGTATCATTTTATTAAACAAAAGATTAGGTAAAACCTGAAAATTTATATATTTTATAAAAGTTAAATAATTTTTAAAATTTAAAGAAAAATTTTTTTTTATTAATAAATTTTTATCTAAATGGCTTATTAATCTTCTTAAAATATACCAATTACTTTTTGTAGATTTAATCCTGTTAGGGATTATTTTAATAGTTTTTTTAAAAAATCCTTCTGAATTTTGATATAAACCTGAATCTTCAAATAAATTAAAATTAGGTAAACCTATATATAAATTATTTTTTATTTTAATATTATTTTTTTGATTATTCTTCGTTAGTATATTATTTTGTTCTATAATATATTTATAATTATAAGATTCTTTTTTAAAATAATTTAATAATTTTAATTCAAGTAATTTTAAAATATTTATGCTATAAATGTTAGAATTAATAAAATATAATCCTGAAGAATTAATAAAATCTTTTATATTAATAGATTTTATTAATCCAATTAAACTAATATAAGTTTCATTTAATGAAGAACTAACACAATTAATTCCTATCCAATTATTTAATTTTAATTTATCATTAAAAATATTAAAAAAAAAATTAATAACATTAGAATCATTTCTTTCTAATAAAATTGTATTAAATAATAACAAAGGATTTTTTTTTGATTTTAATTCTTGGCATACTATATTAGTTCCTTCTACTATATTTTTTAAAATAGTTATATTAGCACCTAAATTAATAATTGGAAAAGTAAAATCAAGCAAAGAATTTATTGTAAAAATTTTTACATTACCTTTTAAAAATCGTTGTTTTAATTTTATATTTAAAGTAGAACTTTCTAATCTAGTATTTAAACCTATTAATAAAATAATCTCAGATAAATTTAACTTAGTGATGTTATTAGCAGAATTAATTAATAAATTAGTATCTAAATCTATAAAATTAAAAAAATTATTTACTTTTTTAATTTTAATAAATTCATATTTTTTTTCAAATAATAATAATAAATTTAATAATTCAACACTAATTGAATTATCAATTATAATAGTAATAAAAGGTAATTTTAATAAATGTTTATTAAAATGGTTTTGAAAATATATAATCAAAGTAATTTCTTTAAACATCTGTTTCCAAAGAATAGAATTATCAAAATAATTAACATCATTTGTTACAATTAATGTAGATAATCTTTCTAAAGAAAACATACCATCAAAAGAAAATCGAGTTTTGTCTGATATCCAATTTTCAAAGTTATTATTCTGATTATAATAATAAGGGGTTATTTTTGTTATCAAAAAATCATTTTTTATTGAAACTTTAATATCTAAATTTAAACTATCAGAATAATCAATAGAAAAAACGTTTTTTAATTCCCAAGTTCTATCAAAAAAAGAATATGTTTTAGACGTTAAAGCACCGACAGGACAAATATCAATAACATTACCAGAAATCTCTGAATTAAATATTTTTTCGATATAAGATCCTATTTCCATAGAATAACCACGGCCAAAAACTCCTAAATCTTCGCTATGGGCTATTTCTTTAGCAAATCGAATACATCTAGTACAATGAATACATCTAGTCATCACTGTTTTTATTATAGGTCCTAAATTTTTGTTGATGACACTTCTTTTATAGAAATAAAATCTTTTTTTATTTAACCCAAAAGTTAAAGACTGATCTTGTAAATCACATTCACCTCCTTGATCACATATAGGACAATCTAATGGATGATTTAATAATAAAAATTCTAATATATTTTCTCTAGCTTTTTTAACCAAAAAGCTATTTGTATAAATTTCCATTTTATTACTTATAGGCATAGCACAAGAGATTAAAGGTTTAGGAGAATTTTTTAACTCTACTAAACATAAACGACAATTTCCAGCAATAGATAAATTTTTATGATAACAAAAATGAGGTATTTTTATATTTAAATTTTCTATATAATCTATAATATTTTTATCTTTTTCTATATAATTAATTTTAATGCCGTTTACGTAAAAATAATTCAATTTAATATTAAATTTAACCATAAAAAAAATTTATAATTTTTTTAATCCCAACTTAATGCACCTAATTTCCAAACATAAAACAAACCTATACTTAACTCAAAAATAAAATCAATCATAGACCAAAACCCTACAATATTTAATTGACTTACAGAAATACACCAAGGATATATAAATATAGTTTCTAAATCAAAAACTAAAAATAATATTGCAATTAAATAAAATTTTACATCAAATTGTAAACGAGCATCTTCATAAGGTTCAAAGCCACACTCATACGTTGATAATTTTTCTGATTCAGGTTTTTGAATTACTAAAAAATAAGATAAAATTAAAATAATAAAACTTAATAAAATTGCCATTAATAAAATAACTAGTAAAGAAAAGTATTCTTCTTTAACTAAAGAAAATTTTAAATCAGTTAAACTTATACAATAAAAAATTAAAACACTATTTATAAAATGTAACATAAAAATATTTTTTTAATAAATATAATGACTAATTTATATTAAATTTATTTTTTTTGTGATAAGAAATAGAAAATAAAAAAAAAAAAAAAAAGACATATTCTAAAATCTAAAAAAAAAAAATAATTTAAACTTATTATCCTAAATATTAAAATAAATGTAATTGATATTAATATTATTAAAGTGTAATGATATAATAATCCACTTTGTAATTTATACAAATTGTTAGCTTTTTTAGAAATTATTACAGTTAATCCTAAAGGACCAAAAACTTCTATTATACCTCTATCTATAATTTTATAACTTACTCTATAACTTATATTTAATATAGATTGAACTAAATATTCATTATATATTTTATCAAAAAACCATTTTTTATTTAAAAAATTATAAGTTTTTTTACCAAGATTTGAAATTTTTATTTTAAATAAAAAAAAATTAAAAAAAGAATACAGTATAAAAGCAAATATAAAACCTAAGCAACTAAAAAATAAAGGTAACAATTTAATAAATTGATCAATAAATTCTGCATCAATTCTATTCATATTTTCAGGTAAAATATAAATAGAATTTCCCCAAAAGTCAGAACCTAATCCAATAAATAAATCTTTAAAATAAAATCCAGCAAAAATACTAGGTAAAACTAATAAAAATAAAACTAAATTTATTTGATATTCTTTAGATTCTTTCACTAAAAATATAACAGATTTATAAGCATTAGGCTTAAATAAAAAAGTTATATATAAAAGTCTTATAGAATAAAACGAAGTGAAAAAAGCACCTATAATACCTAAAATATAACTAAAAAAACCTGAATTGCAAAATTTACCAAAAGCAGTTTCAAGTATAATATCTTTTGAATAAAATCCAGTTAAAAAAGGAAAACCCATTAAAGCTAAAGAACCTACTATCATGATAGAATAAGTGAAAGGTATTTTATTTTTTAAACCTCCCATTTTTCTCATGTCTTGTTCATCAATCACAGCGTGAATAATTGATCCTGCACCTAAAAAAAGTAATGCTTTAAAAAAAGCATGATTCACTAAATGAAAAATTCCAACGGAATAATTAGATAATCCACAAGCAAACATCATATAACCTAATTGACTACATGTCGAATAAGCTATAACTTTTTTTAAATCATTTTGTACTAATCCTGTAGAAGCCGCAAAAAAAGCAGTACATGCACCTAAAATAGTTACTATTTGAGAAATATTGCTAGAATATTCAAATATAAAAGAACTTCTTACTATTAAAAATATACCAGCCGTAACCATTGTAGCAGCATGTATTAATGCGGATACTGGAGTAGGACCTTCCATAGCATCAGGTAACCATGTATGTAATCCTATTTGAGCTGATTTTCCTATGGCACCTATTAATAAAAAAAAACTTATTAAACTTAATATATTAAATTCAATGTAAAATAAATTTAAGGTTTCATCTATAAAAAAAGGAGTTATTGAAAAAATAGTAGCGTAATCAACTGCTTTAAAATATGTAAAAGTTAATAAGATAGCTAAAATTAACCCAAAATCTCCAATTCTATTAACTATCATAGCTTTAATAGCAGCTTTATTTGCTTGTATTCGAGTAAACCAAAAATTTATTAATAAATATGAACATAACCCAACTCCTTCCCAGCCAACAAACATTTGAATATAATTATCAGCTGTTACTAAAATAAGCATAAAAAATGTAAATAAAGATAAATAAGACATAAATCTAGGTAAATGTGGATCATATGACATATATTCAGTTGAATATAAATGAACTAAAAAAGAAATAAATGTTACAACACAACACATAACTACTGTTAACGAATCAAATAAAAATCCCCAATCTACATTTAATAACTCAGAATCAATCCATTTTGTTAATTTGATATAAACAACACTGTTAGATAAACCAACTTCATAAAAACAAAAAAAAGAAAATATACAAGTAAAAAATAAACAAAATATTGATATTAAAGAAGAACCTTTAATACCTAAATATCTACCGAACATACCGACAGTAATTGAACTAATTAAAGGTAAAAAAATTAAAATTAAATACATTAAATTAATATATTTGGGGTAAAAGGAATCGAACCTTTGAATTTTTGTACCAAAAACAAACGCCTTACCTACTTGGCTATACCCCAGTTTATTTTACCAAACAGATTTTTTTACTCCAGAAATTTGTCCAAATCTACTCAAATTTAAAAAGATTATTCTAGACATTTTAAACTTATTTAATACACTTTTTTTTCTAAAAGTATATATACAATAATTATTAATTTTAGTTTTTGTATATTGTTTGCATAAAGTATGTAATTTAAAAATCACATTAGATCTTATAGAAAGCCATAAATTTTTATTTTTTATAATAGATTTTAATAAAAATCTATTAATTTCAAAAATTAAATATTTTTTTCTTTTAATTTTATCTTTTTGAATTATACTTTTCATTTCCAAGGATTTAAAAATTCAAATTTTCTATATTCTTGAGAAAATTGTATAAAATCAGTTACGATTCTCTTTTGAGAATCATCATACCTTAATTCAATAAAACCACTTAAAGGAAAATCTTTTCTTAAAGGATACCCTTCAAAACCATAATCTGTTAAAATTCTTCTTAAATTACTATGATTAAAAAAAAAAATACCAAACATATCAAAAATTTCATTTTCATACCAGCCTGCCGAAATATATAATTTTTCACAAGATTCTACTATTTGTAACTGATCTATAGAAATTTTTATTCTTATCCTATTATTATATTTTATACTTAACAAATCGTAAGCTAATTCAAATCTTTTTTTTTTTTTTATATAATCAACACCAGATATAGAAACTAGTACTTTATACTGGCAAAGTAAATTATATTTAAAAAAAACTAATAAATCTAATAACAACGAAGTTTTAATAAATATAACAATTTCATCTTTAAAAAGTTGAACTTTTTTTATAGGAAATATTTTAATTATTTTTTTTATATGGGTTAATAACAAATTTAAATTTTCCATTTTATTTTAAAAATTTATCTCTATAATTTACATTATTTAATTGATCAGATGATGTAAATAACTTTAACCAAATATTAGAATTACGATCATCTTTTTCAAAAAACACTATTTTTTTTTTTAAAGTATTTTTAGTTATTAAAAAACTTCCATCAGAAACTATAATAATTAATTTTTTTTTTTTTAAATTATTCAAACTCATAATAAAAAATTAATTTTAACGATCAACTTCACCAAAAACTATATCTTGTGTACCTATAATGGTTACTATATCAGCAATAAAATGGTTTTTAGACATAAAATTTAAAGCTTGTAAATGATTAAACGCTGGTGATTTTATTTTACATCTAAAAGGTTTATTTGTTCCATTTGATATTAAATAAACACCAAATTCACCTTTAGGTGCTTCACTTCCAATATAAGTTTCTCCGGGTAAAGGTTGTATTCCTTGTGTAGACAATTTAAAATGGTGAATTAAAGATTCCATTGAATTTTTAATATTTTTTCTAAAAGGAATTGTTAATTTTCTATTATCATTAATAATATTTCCTTCTGGTAGATTATCAATACACTGTTTTATTATATTTAAAGATTCTTTCATTTCAAACATACGAAGAATATATCTATCATAACAATCACCATTTGAACCTATAGGAATTCTAAAAAATACATGATTATAAATATCATAAGGTTGACTTTTTCTAAGATCCCAATTTATACCTGAACCACGTAGCATTACACCACTAAAACCCCAATTTAAAGAGTCTAAAAAAGAAATAATTCCTATATCAACTAATCTTTGTTTCCAAATACTATTTTCTGATAGCATATCTTCAATTTCATTTAATCGTAAATGAAATTGCTCTATAAATAAATAAATATCATCTAAAAGCCCTAAAGGTAAATCTAAATGAACACCACCAGGTCTAAAATATGCTGCATGCATTCTAGCACCACTAACACGTTCATAAAACTCCATTAATTTTTCACGTTCTTCAAACGACCAAAGCATTGGAGTCATAGCACCAACATCCATAGCATGGCAACCTACAGCTAATAAATGATTTAAAATTCGAGTTAATTCTGCAAACAATACTCTAATATATTGTGCTCTTAAAGGAACACTACAATTAGTTAATTTTTCTATAGCTAAACAATAACTGTATTCTTGAGACATCATTGACACATAATCTAATCTATCAAAATAAGGTAAGGCTTGTAAATAAGTTTTATATTCTATTAATTTTTCAGTTCCTCTGTGTAACAAACCAATATGAGGATCTGCACGTTCTATAATTTCTCCTTTTAACTCTAAAACTAATCTTAAAACACCATGAGCAGCTGGATGCTGCGGTCCAAAATTTATTGTAAAATTTTGTATTTTATTTTTAATTTCTTTTTTTTTCAAAGTCATAACTGCTTTTTTATTTATTATTATTCTCAACGAGACTTGAACTCGTATTCTTACCTTGAAAGAGTAATGTCCTAAACCTTTAGACGATGAGAACTAAAATTGCATTAATTGAATTAATAAATTTACGCTTAAATGTATAGGATTTAAAAATATATTCGGGTACAAACCCATTATTATAGTACCTAAAAAAAAAGGTAAAAAAATATAAAATTCTCTTTGATTTAAATCAACAAATTTTTTTATATACTGAGTTTTTAAATTACCATAAGCTATACGATTAAACAACCATAAAGAATAACACCCTCCCAAAATCATACTAGAAGCACCTATTACAGTAATAGCTATATTAGTTTGAAAAGACCCTATTAATATTAAAAGTTCACCAACAAAACTTCCTGTACCAGGTAAACCTATATTTGACAAAGTAAAAAATAAAAAAATAAATATATATAAAGGCATAATATGGACTAAACCTCCATAATATTTTACAGTTCTTGTATGATATCTATCATAAATAACACCTATAATTGCAAATAAAGCACTTGCAACAAAACCATGACTTAAACTTTGTAAAATAGCACCTTCTATACCTATAACATTAAAGCTAAATAAACCTAAAATGACTAAATTCATATGTGCTATAGAAGTATAAGCAATTATTCTTTTAAAATCAGTTTGTCGAATAGCTGTTAATGAAGTATATACTATACTAATAGCAGCAATTGAATAAACTAAAGGAGAAAAATAATAACAACTTTGTGGAAAAAAAGGAAATAAAAATCGAATAAAACCATAAGTTCCTAATTTTAATAAAATTCCTGCTAAAATTACAGAACCTGAAGTTGGTGCTTCAACATGAGCTTCTGGCAACCAAAGATGAACAGGTACCATAGGTATCTTAGTTGCAAAAGAAACAAAAAAAGATAACCATAAAATTTTTTGCTCTTTTAAAGTAAAAGAAACTGTAGTTAAAATTTCAAAACTTGTAGTCCCTATTTGATAATAAATATATATAATAGTTAACAAAAATAAAACTGACCCTAAAAGTGTATATAAAAAAAAGAAATATGCAGCTCTTATTTTTCTTACTCTAGAACCCCAAAAACCTATAAGTAAATACATAGGAATTAAAACACTTTCAAAAAAAATATAAAATAATAATAAATCTAAAACACAAAAAACCCCAATTAAAAGAAAATTTAAAAAAAAAAACAGACTAAAATATAATTTTAAATTATATTTTATAGAGTTCCAACTTATTAAAATACATAAAAAAATTAATAAATTTGTTAATAAAATAAAAAATAATGAAATTCCATCTATTCCTAAAATAAAATTAAAATTTAAATTAGAAATCCAATTAAATTTTAAATAAAATTGAAATTGACTTTGTGAAAAATTAAAAAAACTTAAAAGAAATAATGATAAAATTACAGATAATCCAGAAAAAAATAATGCTATTTTTTTAATAAGCACATCATTCCAAGTAGGCAAAAAAAATATACTTAATATACCAACTAAAGGTAATACTAATAAAAAAATTAAAATATTGTGTAACTGAAAAGACATAAAATTATGTTTAAATGTGTTAACATTTTATAGGATTTGAACCTATGCCCGTCAGTTTAGAAAACTACTGCTCTATCCAACTGAGCTAAAAATGTTAATTAACAATAAAATAAAAATATAAGCTTAATTAGATTTGAACTAATGACTTTACGCTTATCAGGCGTATACTCTAACCAGCTGAGTTACAAGCTTAAAAAAATCTAATTTTTAAAATAAAATAGGCATATTGGGATTTGAACCCAAAACCTGTGGATTAAAAGTCCAATGCTCTACCTTTGAGCTATATACCTATAAAAAATTTAATAAAATATAATTTTTGTTTTAATAGGTAATTTAGAACTTCCTGCAGCAAATGCATAAACAGCTTTATCTTTAGAAATTCCACAAATTTCAAATAATATATTTCCCCCTATAACTTTTGATGCCCAATAACTAACTTGACCTTTACCTTTACCCATTCTGACTTCAATAGGTTTTCTTGTTATAGGATAATTAGGAAAAATTCTAATCCAAATTTTTCCTTTTCTATTTAATCTTCTCTTTATAACTTGTCTTGCAGATTCAATTTGTTTATAAGATATTATACCTGATTCAACCGCTTTTAATCCTATAGTCCCAAAACTTAAACTATTCATTTTATATTCTAATTTTTTTAAAACGCCTTTTCTTATTTTTTTATATTTTATTTTTTTAGGTTGCATTAACATAATATATATAAATTATTTTTCACAAATCCAAATTTTAAAACCAAAAGTACCGTATAAAGAATAACTTACACTTGTCGAATAACTTATTTTTGAATTAATAGTTTGTAGAGGAATTTTACCTATTAATAAAAGTCTACTTTTAGCTCTAAGTTTACCGTTTAATCTACCTTTTATAAGTATTTTCAAACCTTGTATAAAAGAAAAATTAGATGTAACAAATAAAATTAAAGCTCGTTTTAAAAAATTTAAAAAAAAATTATGTTTTTTTATAACACTAAATTGAAAAGCTAAAAATTCTGCAATTAATTTAGCTGAATTTTTTTTTGTGATAGCTATACTTAAAATATTTAAACTTTCTTTAAAAAATAAGGAATTGGAATATTTTCTTAATTTTATAAGACTATTTTTTAAAAATTCAGTTTTATAATTAAATAATAAAAATAAATTTTTATTATTTAATTGTTGTAATACAATATTTATATCTAAAGTTTTTTTCGTAAATATATTTAAACATTCTAACAACTGTTCAATAAAATCAAAATTTTTATAACAATTTTCTGTAGTATTTATTTTTTTTTTTAATAAAAAAATAGTCCACAAACGTTTTAAAAGCTTTTTTTTTTTTTTTTTTTTTTTTTTT
>Ga0208305_10000243_pt1 | contig 31740 bp, 42 predicted proteins | sample ColrivemetaGS741_FD_187605 | JGI IMG/M metagenome (GOLD analysis project Ga0208305, IMG submission 187605) | Estuarine microbial communities from the Columbia River estuary - Flood tide ETM metaG S.741 (SPAdes) (version 2) | ecosystem: Environmental > Aquatic > Marine > Intertidal zone >... | reverse complement strand
AACTATTATTTCTGGAATGGGTGAGTTACACTTAGAAATTATTGTTGATCGTTTAAAGCGTGAATTTAAAGTTGAAGTAAACGAAGGCCAACCACAAGTTGAATATAAAGAAGCTCTTACTGCAAAAGCTGATCACCGTGAGGTTTATAAGAAACAATCTGGTGGACGTGGTAAATTTGCTGATATTAAATTTATTATGGAGCCTGCAGGAGAAGGAGAAACTGGTTTAATTTTCGTAAATGAAATTAAAGGTGGTAACGTACCAAAAGAATTTATACCTTCTATTGAAAAAGGATTTAAAGCGGCTATGAAAAATGGTCCTTTAGCTGGATATGAAATGGATAGTATGAAGGTTACTTTATATGATGGTTCATTCCACGCAGTGGATTCTGACCAATTATCATTCGAATTAGCTGCTAAAATGGGTTACAAAGTTGCTGCAAAAGCTGCAAAAGCTGTAATTCTTGAGCCAATTATGAAAATTGATGTAGTTACTCCTGAAGAAAACATGGGAGACATTGTAGGTGATTTAAACAGAAGAAGAGGTCAAGTAAATGCAATGGATGACAGAGCTGGTGCAAAAGTTGTAAAAGCAACTGTTCCATTATCAGAAATGTTTGGTTATGTAACAACATTAAGAACATTATCATCTGGTAGAGCATCTTCATCAATGGAATTTTCACATTATGAAGCTTGTCCATCAAATATTTCGGAAGAAGTAATATCAAAAGCAAAAGGATAATCTCTAAATTATAAACGATGAGTCAAAAAATTAGAATAAAATTAAAATCGTACGATTACAATTTAGTAGATAAATCTGCTGAAAAAATCGTTAAAACTGTTAAAAGTACAGGGGCAGTTGTAAATGGTCCAATTCCATTACCAACTCATAAAAAGATTTTCACAGTATTACGTTCTCCGCACGTAAATAAAAAATCAAGAGAGCAATTTCAATTAAGTTCATACAAAAGATTATTGGACATTTACAGTTCATCTTCTAAAACAATTGATGCTTTAATGAAATTAGAACTTCCTAGTGGAGTTGAAGTAGAAATTAAAGTTTAATTTCAAAAAGTCAGAAATTATTTTGACTTACATGTCCGGAGCGATAGACGAAGGAAAAACGGAAAGAAAATAAATTCAGGGCTGAATTATTTTCAACCCTGATTTTTTTTAAATAAATAGTAACAATAAATAATAATTAATTAATTATGTCTGGGTTAATAGGTAGAAAAATCGGTATGACCAGCTTATTCGACGAAAACGGGAAAAATATTCCTTGTACAGTAATCGAAGCAGGTCCATGCGTAGTTACCCAAGTCAGAACCGAAGAGGTTGACGGGTATAGTGCTCTTCAACTTGGTTTCGATGACAAAGCAGAAAAACGTACAAGTAAAGCGTTACAAGGCCACTTTAAAAAGGCTGGAACTTCTGCTAAGAAAAAAGTTGTTGAAATTCAAGATTTTAGAGAAGATTACAAATTAGGAGATCAACTTACAGTTGAACTTTTTAAAGAAGGAGAATTTGTTGACGTTTCAGCAAATACAATAGGTAAAGGTTTTCAAGGGGTAGTAAAACGTCACGGCTTTGCTGGTGTTGGTCAAGCTACTCATGGTCAACATAACCGTTTAAGAGCTCCAGGTTCTGTTGGTGCAGCTTCGTACCCAGCAAGAGTATTCAAGGGTATGAAAATGGCCGGAAGAATGGGAGGAAATAAAGTTACTGTTCAAAATTTAAGAGTTTTAAAAGTAGTTCCAGAAAAGAACATACTTGTGGTTAAAGGAAGTATTCCTGGTCATAAAAACGCTTATGTAATTATTCAAAAATAATGAAAGTATCAGTTTTAGACATACAAGGAAAAGATACAGGAAGAAAAGTTGAACTTTCTGATGCTGTATATGGAATAGAGCCAAATAATCATGCTGTATATTTAGATGTAAAGCAATACTTGGCTAATAAAAGACAAGGAACTCATAAAGCTAAAGAAAGAGCTGAAATTTCTGGGTCAACAAGAAAAATCAAAAAACAAAAAGGAACTGGTACTGCCCGTGCGGGAAGTATTAAGTCACCTGTTTTTAGAGGTGGTGGTAGAGTTTTTGGACCAAGACCTAAAGATTATTCTTTTAAGTTAAACAAAAATTTGAAGAGGTTAGCACGTAAATCTGCATTAAGTATTCAGGCAAAGGAAAATAATATTATAGTTGTTGAAGACTTTAATTTTGAAGCTCCAAAAACTAAAAACTTTACTGCAGTATTAAACGCATTAGGTTTAGAAAACAAAAAATCTATATTAGTGTTGGCTGAGTCAAATAATAATGTATATTTGTCATCGCGCAATTTAAAAAGTACTAAAACTGTAACTAATTCAGGATTAAGTACTTATGAATTGTTAAATGCAAATAAAGTAATTCTTTCTGAAGGAGCTTTGGAAGGAATAGAATCTAATTTAAGTAAATAGGTAGCAGATATGAGTATTTTAATTAAACCTATTATAACAGAAAAAGCAACTACTAATAGCGAATTATTTAATCGTTATACGTTTGTTGTGTCAAAGAAGGCTAATAAACTTGAAATTAAAAACGCTGTTGAGAAAGCTTACGGTGTAACAATTGAAAGTGTTAAAACTATGAATTATCCTGTTCAACGTAATGCAAAACACACTAAAAGTGGAGTTGTACAAGCAATGAAAGGAGCTTATAAAAAAGCAATAGTTCAATTAGCTGAAGGTAATAATATTGATTTTTATAGCAATATATAAGAAGGATAAAAAATGTCAGTTAGAAAATTAAAACCAATAACACCAGGTCAGCGTTTTAGAGTTGTAAATGGGTTCGACACCATTACAACTGATAAGCCGGAGAAAAGTTTACTTACTTCGAATAAAAGATCTGGAGGTCGTAATAATAGAGGTAAAATGACTATGCGCTACATAGGTGGTGGACATAAGAAACAATACCGTATTATTGATTTCAAAAGAAATAAAAGTGGTGTTCCTGCAACCGTTAAAACAATAGAGTACGATCCAAATCGTACTGCTTTTATTGCATTATTGCATTATGCAGATGGTGATAAAAGATATATTATTGCTCAAAACGGACTAAAGGTTGGACAAGTTGTAATTTCAGGTGAAGGAGCTACTCCAGATGTTGGAAACACAATGTTGTTGAGCCAAATTCCATTAGGAACAACAATTTCTTGCATTGAGTTACATCCTGGTCAAGGAGCTGTACTAGCGCGTAGTGCTGGTTCATTTGCTCAATTAATGGCTAGAGATGGTAAATACGCTACTGTGAAATTACCTTCTGGAGAAACTAGAATGATATTGTTAACTTGTTCAGCTACAATTGGAGTTGTATCAAATTCAGATCATCAGTTATTAGTTTCTGGAAAAGCAGGTAGAACTCGTTGGTTAGGAAGAAGACCACGAACAAGACCAGTTGTAATGAACCCTGTTGATCACCCAATGGGTGGTGGAGAAGGTAAATCTTCTGGAGGTCATCCAAGATCAAGAAAAGGAATTCCTGCTAAAGGATTCAAAACAAGATCTAAGACTAAAGCGAGTAATAAATATATTATAGAACGTAGAAAAAAATAATTGATATATGGCACGTTCATTAAAAAAAGGACCTTACGTTGCTCTTCAACTTGAAAAGAAAGTTCAAGAGAAAATAGAATCAGGAAATAAATCAGTTATCAAAACTTGGTCAAGATCTTCAATGATTACACCAGATTTTGTTGGACAAACAATAGCTGTTCATAACGGACGTCAGTTTGTTCCAGTATATGTTACTGAAAACATGGTAGGGCATAAGTTAGGAGAGTTTTCACCAACACGTTCTTATAGAGGACATGGTGCTGACAGAAAAAATAAAGGAAAAAAATAGTAGGTAATCATGGGAGTTCGAAAAAAAATAAGAGCACAACAGATAAAAGATGAGAAAAAGCAAGTAGCTTTTGCTAAGCTTACTGGTTGTCCTACATCACCAAGAAAAATGCGTTTAGTTGCGGATTTAGTTAGAGGAGTTGAAGTTGAGAAAGCTTTACAAATCTTAAAATTCAATGTTAAAGAATCATCAATAAATCTTGAAAAATTATTGTTAAGTGCAATTGCAAACTGGCAAGCTAAAAATGAAGGTTCAAGTATTGAAGATGCAGGACTATTTGTAAAAGAAATTTTTGTAGATAGCGCAGGAATGTTAAAAAGATTAAGACCAGCACCTCAAGGGCGTGCACACAGAATTAGAAAACGTTCTAATCACGTAACATTAGTCTTAGGAAGTAAAAACGTTAGCAATTAATTATAAGTAGAAATGGGACAAAAAACAAATCCAATAGGAAATCGTTTAGGAATTATCAGAGGATGGGATTCCAACTGGTATGGAGGAAGAAACTACGGAGATAAAATTGCTGAAGATGATAAGATAAGAAGGTATATACATGCCAGATTATCTAAAGCAAGTGTTTCAACTGTAATTATTGAGCGTACACTTAAACTTGTAACCGTTACTATCACTACTGCTAGACCTGGTATTATTATTGGGAAAGGTGGACAAGAGGTAGACAAGTTGAAAGAAGAGCTTAAAAAAATTACCGGTAAAGAAGTTCAGATTAATATATTTGAAATTAAACGTCCAGAATTAGATGCTCGTTTAGTTGGTGCAAGTATTGCTCGTCAAATTGAGAATAGAATCTCATACAGAAGAGCTATTAAAATGGCAATTGCTGCAACAATGAGAATGAATGCTGAAGGTATTAAAGTACAAATTTCAGGTCGTTTAAATGGTGCAGAAATGGCACGTTCTGAACATTATAAAGAAGGAAGAATTCCACTTTCTACTTTTAGAGCCGATATTGATTATGCTCTTGTTGAAGCTCATACTACTTACGGCCGTTTAGGTGTAAAAGTATGGATTATGAAAGGCGAAGTTTATGGAAAAAGAGAATTATCACCTTTAGTAGGTCTTTCTAAAAAAGAAGGAAAAGGAGAAGGTAGAGGAAATTCTAAAAAGTCACAAACTCGTAGAAGAAAATAATATTTAAAATTTACAAGGTAAAATGTTACAGCCAAAGAGAGTTAAATATCGTAAAGTACAGAAAGGGAAAGGGCAAATGACTGGGGATTCACAAAGAGGGCATCAACTTTCTAATGGAATGTTTGGTATCAAAGCTTTGGAACAAGACTTACTTACATCTCGTCAAATAGAAGCAGCTCGTATTGCAGCGACACGTCATATGAAAAGGGAAGGACAATTATGGATTAAAATATTTCCAGATAAGCCAATTACCAAAAAACCATTAGAAGTACGTATGGGTAAAGGTAAAGGAGCTCCTGAATATTTTGTTGCAGTTGTTAAACCTGGGAGAATTATGTTTGAAGTAGGTGGTGTGTCTATGGAAATAGCGAAAGAAGCTTTACGTTTAGCAGCACAAAAACTGCCTGTTAAAACTAAGTTTATTGTGGCTAGAGATTTTGATAACGCTTAATAACGGATTAAGAAAATGAAACAATCAGAAATTAAAGGATTATCAACTGAAGAGTTACAAGAGAAACTTGGAAGTTTAAAGAAAAGTTATACAGATCTTAAAATGGCTCACATTATTTCGCCATTGGAAACACCAATGCAATTGAGAGCCCTTAGAAAATCTGTAGCACGTGTTGCAACAGAATTAACTAAAAGAGAATTACAATAATTGTATTCAGAAGTAAAAGATGGAAAAAAGAAATCTTAGAAAAGAGAGAATAGGTGTAGTTTCAAGCAATAAAATGGAGAAATCTATTGTTGTTTCTGAAGTTAAAAAAGTGAAACACCCTATGTACGGAAAATTCGTGTTAAATACTAAAAAGTATGTTGCACACGATGAGAAAAATGATTGCAATATTGGAGATACTGTTAGAATAATGGAAACACGTCCAATGAGTAAATCTAAACGTTGGAGATTAGTAGAAATCCTAGAAAGAGCAAAATAATATGTTACAGACAGAATCAAGATTACGAGTAGCAGATAATACTGGGGCTAAAGAAGTTTTAGTTATCCGCGTTTTAGGAGGAACCAAAAAACGTTATGCGTCAATTGGAGATAAAATTGTTGTTGCTGTTAAAGATGCTACACCAAATGGATCTATTAAAAAAGGTCAAGTTGCAAAAGCAGTAGTTGTAAGAACGAAAAAAGAAATTAGAAGAAAAGACGGATCTTATATTCGTTTTGATGACAATGCTTGTGTATTGTTAGACGCTTCTGAGCAAATGAAAGGAACTCGTGTATTCGGTCCTGTTGCAAGAGAACTTCGTGAAAAACAATTTATGAAGATTGTATCATTAGCACCTGAAGTGCTTTAAAACTTATAAAATATGAAGTTAAAGATAAAATCAGGAGATACTGTTAGAGTAATGGCAGGTGATCATAAAGGTGAAGAGGGAAAAATTGTTACAATTTTTTCAAGTAAAAACAGAGCAATTGTAGAAGGTGTCAATTTGATATCAAAACATTCAAAACCTAGTGCGCAAAATCCTCAAGGGGGAATTGTAAAAAAGGAAGCTTCAATTCATATTTCAAATTTAATGCTTATCGAGAATGGTAATGCTGTTAAAGTTGGATTTAGAACTGAAGGTGACAAGAAAGTTAGGTTTTCTAAAAAATCTGATAAAGCAATTTAGTTATGGCTTATATACCAAGACTTAAAGAAGAGTATAACAGTAGAGTAATAAGTGCTCTAACTGAAGAATTTAGTTACAAAAACGTAATGCAAGTTCCTAAACTACAAAAAATTGTAGTTAGTAAAGGAGTTGGTGCTGCAGTAGCTGATAAGAAATTAATTGATTATGCAGTTGAAGAATTGACTAAAATTACTGGTCAAAAGGCGCTGTCAACTATATCTAAAAAAGACGTTGCAACTTTTAAATTACGTAAAGGAATGCCAATTGGTGCCAAAGTAACTTTAAGAGGAGATAAAATGTATGAATTTTTAGATAGATTGGTAACATCTTCTTTACCTCGTGTAAGAGATTTCAACGGAATCAAAGCAAATGGTTTTGACGGAAGAGGAAACTATAATTTAGGTATTACTGAACAAATCATTTTCCCTGAAATTGATATTGATAAAGTAAACAAAATTAGCGGTATGGATATTACTTTTGTAACATCTGCTCCAACAGATAAAGAAGCAAAATCATTATTAACGGAATTAGGTTTACCATTTAAAAATAATTAAGGAATGGCTAAAGAATCAATGAAAGCCCGTGAGGTTAAGAGAAAAAAGGTTGTTGCAAAATATGCTGAAAAACGCAAAGCTTTAAAAGAAGCTGGTGATTATGATGCATTACAAAAACTTCCAAAAAATGCGTCTCCAATTCGTGTACATAACCGTTGTAAATTAACGGGAAGACCTAAAGGTTATATGAGACAATTTGGTATTTCGCGTGTTACTTTCCGTGAAATGGCAAATCAAGGTTTAATACCAGGAGTTAGAAAAGCTAGCTGGTAAAATTATAAATTGGTTTTAGGTTCAAAATAGTTTGAAAACCAAGACCGCAAAATTAATATAAATGATTACAGATCCAATTGCAGATTATCTAACTAGAGTTAGAAATGCTATTATGGCGGGGCATAGAGTTGTTGAAATTCCAGCTTCCAAAATTAAAAAAGAAATAACTAAGATTTTATTTGATCAAGGTTATATTTTAAGCTACAAGTTCGAAGAGAACAAAGTTCAAGGAACTATTAAAATAGCTTTAAAATATGATAAAGCTACTAAATCTTCAGTAATTAGAAAATTACAAAGAGTAAGTACACCTGGTTTAAGAAAATATGTTGGTGCTGATGAAATGCCACGTATTTTAAATGGACTTGGAATTGCTATAATATCAACATCACATGGTGTAATGACTGGAAAAAAAGCCACTCAAGAACACGTTGGTGGAGAAGTTTTATGTTACGTATATTAATAAAGAACTAAACAAAGATGTCAAGAATAGGAAATAACCCAATTGCTTTACCACAAGGTATAACATTCGAAATTAATGAGAATGTTGTAACTGTAAAAGGTAAATTGGGAGAGTTATCTCAGGAAGTAGTAGGTGATATTACTGTTAAAGTTGAAGAAGGAAATGTTGTTTTAGAACGTCCATCAGATAGTAAAGACCATAAAGCAAAACATGGTTTATACAGAGCTTTATTAAACAATATGATCATAGGAGTTTCACAAGGATGGACTAAGCAATTAGAACTTGTTGGAGTAGGTTATAGAGCTAGCAATCAAGGTCAAGTACTTGATTTAGCTTTAGGATTTTCTCATAACATAGTTTTAGAATTAGCTCCAGAAGTTAAAGTAGAAACTGTTTCGGAAAAAGGAAAAAATCCAATTATTAAATTAACTTCTCATGACAAACAACTTGTTGGAGCAGTTGCAGCAAAGATTCGTTCTTTCCGTGCACCTGAACCATACAAAGGAAAAGGAGTTAAGTTTGTTGGAGAATTATTAAGAAGAAAAGCAGGTAAATCTGCATAATAATTAGATATATTATGGCATTATCAAAGCTTGAAAGAAGAGTTAGAATTAAACACAGAATTAGAAAAGTTGTTTTCGGTACAAGTGAGCAACCTAGATTATCTGTGTTTAGAAGTAATAAAGAAATTTATGCTCAATTAGTTGATGATAATTCAGGTACTACAATTGTATCTGTATCATCAAGAGATAAAGAAATTGAATCAACAGGGAATAAAGTTGACATTGCTAAAGCAGTAGGTAAAAGTATTGCTGAAAAAGCCATGAAAGCTGGTGTTTCAAATGTAGCATTCGATAGAAATGGATTTTTGTATCACGGAAGAGTGAAAGCTCTAGCAGACGCTGCAAGAGAAGCAGGTTTAAAATTTTAGTAAATTATGTATCAGAAATACAATAACGTAGAAAGAGTAAAACCTAGCGGGTTAGAACTTCAAGACCATTTAGTAGGAGTAAATAGAGTTACTAAAGTAACAAAAGGAGGTAGAGCATTTGGATTTTCAGCTATAGTTGTAGTTGGAGATGGAAATGGTGTTGTTGGTCATGGATTAGGTAAGTCTAAAGATGTAGCTTCCGCAATAGCAAAAGCTATTGAGGATGCAAAGAAAAATTTAGTAAGAGTTCCAATTATTGAAAAAACATTACCTCATGAACAAAAAGGTAAGTTTGGAGGAGCGAGAGTATTTTTAAAACCAGCTTCACATGGTACAGGAGTTATTGCAGGTGGTGCAGTACGTGCGGTACTTGAATCGGTTGGTGTACATGATGTACTTTCTAAATCTCAAGGATCTTCAAACCCTCATAATGTAGTAAAAGCAACTTTTGATGCTTTATTACAATTAAGAAGTGCTAGTATGATCGCTCAAGAAAGAGGAATTTCTTTAGAAAAATTATTCAAAGGATAAAACAAGGAGAAGATGGCAAAAATAAGAGTTACACAGGTAAAAAGTAAAATTAGACGTCCAAAAAATCAAAAAGCAACTTTGGATGCTCTAGGATTACGTAAAATGAATCAAGTAGTTGAGCATGAGGCTACTCCTTCAATCCTTGGAATGGTAAATACAGTTAAACACTTAATTTCTGTTGAAGAAGTTAAATAACATATTTAAGAAATGACATTAAATAACTTACAACCTGCAGAAGGATCAGTTAAAAATCAGGGTAAACGTATAGGTAGAGGACAAGGATCAGGAAAAGGAGGAACTGCTACAAAAGGACACAAAGGACAAAAATCTCGTTCTGGATATTCTAAGAAAGTTGGTTTTGAAGGTGGTCAAATGCCTTTACAAAGACGTGTACCAAAATTTGGTTTTAAAAATATTAATCGTAAAGAATATGTGGGTGTTAACTTACATAAATTACAAGAATTAATAGACAATAATATTATTACAGATACTGTAACATTGGATATTTTAGTTGAAAATCGTTTAGCTCGTAAAAATGACTTAGTAAAAATACTAGGAAATGGAGAGTTAAAAGGAAAATTAAACATTACTGTTCATAAATTTACAGCAACTGCTAAAGCAGCAATTGAAAAATTAGGAGGTACAGCAGAAACGTTATAATATACAAGTAAGATGAAAAAATTTATACAAACCATTAAAGATATTTGGACAATAGAAGAACTTAGAAATAAGATTTTATTGACTCTTGGTTTTATGGCTATTTATCGTTTTGCTGCACAAGTTCCACTTCCAGGTATTGATATTACAGTTGCGCAAGCAGCTCTAGCAAATCAAACTAGTGGTGGTGGAATTTTAGGTTTACTAGATATGTTTACTGGTGGTGCCTTTGCACAAGCTTCAATTGTAGCCTTAGGTATTATGCCTTATATTTCGGCTTCTATTGTTGTTCAATTGATGGGGATAGCTGTTCCATATTTACAAAAATTACAAAAAGACGGCGAGAGTGGTAGAAAGAAAATCAATCAAATTACTCGTTGGTTAACAATTGCAATTACAATGGTTCAAGGACCAGCGTATATTACAAATATTTATCAATTAATTCCTTCTTCTGCATTTTACATTAGTGGCAGTATGTTCTGGTTATCATCTATGGTAATTTTAACAGCTGGAACTATTTTTGCAATGTGGTTAGGAGAAAAAATTACTGATAAAGGAATTGGTAACGGTATTTCGTTATTAATTATGATTGGTATTATTGCACGTTTTCCAGAATCATTTATACAAGAGGCAGTATCAAAAGTTTCAGCATCTAATGGTGGTTTAATTATGATCTTAATTGAAGTGATTGTATGGTTCTTAGTAATTATGGTTTGTGTTTATTTAGTGACTGCAGTGCGAAGAATTGCTGTTCAGTATGCTAGAAAAACTGTAGCTGGAAATATTAAAAGTGTTTCAGGATCTAGAGATTATTTACCATTAAAGTTGAATTCATCAGGAGTTATGCCAATTATTTTTGCTCAGGCAATAATGTTTGCACCTGCTTTATTAGCAGGCTCAGATAATGAAACTATTAAATCTATTGGTATAGAATTTTCTAATATGTTTGGTTTGTGGTATAATGTATTATTTGCTTTTTTAATCATAATTTTTAGTTATTTTTATACAGCAATTACAATTCCAACAAACAAAATGGCTGATGATTTAAAAAGAAGTGGTGGTTTTATACCAGGAATTAGACCAGGAAAAGATACAGCTGAAATGTTAGATAGAATTTTATCTTTAATAACGTTTCCAGGTTCAATATTTTTAGCTTTAGTTGCAATTTTACCAGCTATTGTTGTTAAATTTGGATTAACTCAATCTTGGGCGTTATTTTATGGTGGAACATCATTATTGATTATGGTAGGTGTTGCAATAGATACTATACAACAAATTAATTCTCATTTGTTAAATCGTCATTATGATGGTCTAATGAAAAAGGGAACTAAAAGAAAATCGATAGCATAATGGCAAAACAACCAGCAATACAACAAGACGGGACTATTACAGAAGCTTTGTCTAATGCAATGTTTCGAGTAGAGTTGGAGAATGGACATATTGTAACAGCTCATATCTCAGGTAAAATGCGAATGCATTATATTAAATTATTACCTGGTGATAAAGTGAAACTGGAAATGAGTCCATATGATTTAACAAAAGCAAGAATTACTTACAGATACTAAAGATAAACCGATGAAAGTTAGAACATCAGTAAAAAAAAGAAGTGCCGAGTGCAAGATTGTACGAAGAAAAGGCAGATTATATGTAATCAACAAAAAAAATCCTAGATTTAAACAAAGACAAGGATAATTATGGCAAGAATAGCAGGTATTGATATTCCAAAAAACAAAAGAGGTGTTATTGCCTTAACGTATATTTTTGGAATTGGAAGAAGCAGAGCTAAAGAAATTTTAGCAATTGCAAAAGTTAATGAAGATACAAAAGTTCAAGATTGGACTGATGATGAAATTCATAACATTAGAGAACAAGTAGGAACTTACAATATTGAAGGTGAGTTGCGTTCTGAAATTCAATTAAGCATTAAACGCTTAATGGATATTGGTTGTTATAGAGGAATTCGTCATAGATCTGGACTACCTTTACGTGGACAAAGAACTAAGAATAATTCTAGAACTAGAAAAGGTAAGCGTAAGACTGTAGCTAATAAGAAAAAAGCAACTAAATAATAAATAGGCGTTAGAAAATAGTAATTAGAAGTTAGATGAATCTGTTCGAAATAGAAATGTTTAGGATTCTAACAACTAAAAACTGACAACTAAAAACTAATAAATATGGCGAAAGCAAGTACAAAAAAACGTAAAGTTATTGTTGAGGCAGTTGGTGAAGCACATATCACTGCTTCATTCAACAATATTATTATATCACTTACAAATAAAAAAGGTGATGTAATTTCTTGGTCATCGGCTGGGAAAATGGGATTTAGAGGTTCAAAAAAGAATACTCCTTATGCTGCTCAATTAGCTGCTGAAGATTGTGGTAAAGTTGCCCATGAAGCAGGAATGAGAAAAGTAAAAGTGTATGTAAAAGGACCAGGTAACGGAAGAGAATCAGCAATTAGATCAATCCACAATTTAGGTATTGAGGTTTCTGAAATAATTGACGTTACTCCATTACCACACAATGGTTGTAGACCTCCAAAAAGAAGAAGAGTATAATTATAATAAATTTTAACCGATAGGATTATATGATTATCGAAGGATTAGCCTTAATTCATAATCCCTATCAATTAACAAATAGAAATGGCAAGATATACAGGACCAAAAACTAAAATTGCTCGTAAATTTGGCGAGGCAATATTTGGAGATGATAAAGCTTTTGAAAAAAGAAATTATCCTCCAGGACAACATGGAGCTAACAAGCGTAGAGGTAAAAAATCTGAGTACGCAATCCAGTTGCAAGAAAAGCAAAAAGCTAAATATACTTACGGTATTTTAGAAAAACAATTCAGAAACATATTTAAAAAAGCATCAGCTTCAACTGGTGTTACAGGTGAAATTTTACTTCAATTATGTGAATCTAGGTTGGACAATGTAGTTTACAGATTAGGAATTGCTCCTAGTAGAAGTGCTGCTCGTCAATTAGTATCACATAGACATATTACTGTTAATGGAGATTTAGTAAGTATTCCTTCTTATTGCTTAAATGCTGGAGATGTTGTTGCGGTTAGAGAGAAGTCTAAATCACTAGTAGCTATTGAAGATTCTTTAGCTAGCAGAAATAATGTTTACGAATGGCTTACTTGGAATTCAGACACAAAACAAGGTAATTTTGTTAGTGTACCTGAAAGAATTCAAATTCCTGAAAATATTAAGGAACAATTAATCGTAGAGTTATACTCTAAATAATTTTAAAGATACCAATTCAACTATGGCAATTTTAAATTTTCAAAAGCCCGATAAAGTAATTATGATTGATTCTACCGATTTTAGTGGTAGATTTGAGTTTAGACCTTTAGAACCTGGATTTGGTTTAACGGTTGGTAATGCTTTAAGAAGAGTGTTACTATCTTCATTAGAAGGTTTCGCAATAACATCACTTCGTATTGAAGGTATTGAACACGAATTTTCAACAATTAAAGGAGTTGTTGAGGATGTAACTGAAATTATTTTAAATTTAAAGCAAGTTCGTTTTAAAAAACAAATTGATGATACAGATAGAGAAACAGTTAATATTTCAATATCTAACCAAAATCAATTAACTGCTGGAGATTTACAAAAGTATATTTCAGGGTTTCAAGTGTTAAATCATGATTTAGTTATCTGTAATATGGAGAAATCTGTTACTTTAGATTTTGAACTTACAATTGAAAAAGGAAGAGGTTTTGTGCCTGCTGAAGAAAACAAAAAATCAGGTGTTGCTTTAGGAACAATTTTTACAGATTCAATTTTTACGCCAATTAAAAACGTAAAATATGCTGTTGAAAACTTTCGTGTAGAGCAAAAAACAGATTATGAAAAATTAGTTTTTGATATTACTACTGACGGTTCAATTGCTCCAAAGGATGCATTAACTGAAGCAGCAAAAATTCTAATTCATCATTTTATGTTATTTTCTGATGAGCGTATTACTTTAGAAGCGGATGAAATTGCTCAAACTGAAACGTATGATGAAGAATCTTTACATATGCGTCAGTTATTAAAAACTAAATTAGTGGATATGGATTTATCTGTACGTGCACTTAATTGTTTAAAAGCTGCAGAAGTTGATACATTAGGAGATTTAGTTTCCTTTAATAAAAATGATTTAATGAAGTTCCGTAATTTCGGTAAAAAATCTTTAACAGAGCTTGATGAATTAGTTCATAATAAAGGTTTGAATTTTGGTATGGATTTAAGCAAATATAAATTAGATAAAGATTAATTTAAAACGAAAGTTTTAATTACCATAAGATAAGAGATGAGACACGGAAAGAAATTTAATCACTTAGGAAGACAAACCGCACATAGAAAAGCAATGCTTGCTAATATGGCTTGTTCTTTAATTGAGCATAAAAGAATTAACACTACTGTTGCAAAAGCAAAAGCTTTGCGTCAGTTTGTTGAGCCTTTAATTACAAAGTCAAAAGATGATACTACTCACAATAGAAGAATTGTATTTAGTTATTTACGTAACAAATATGCAATAACTGAATTATTTAAGGAAGTATCAGTTAAAGTTGCGGATAGACCAGGAGGATATTTACGTATTATTAAATTAGGCAATCGTCAAGGAGATAATGCTCCAATGGCAATGATTGAGCTAGTTGACTATAATACAACTTACAATCCAAACGGTGCTAAGAAAAAGAAAACAACACGTAGAGGAAAGGCAAAAAAAGCTGAAAGTGTTGTTGAAACAGATTCAACTGAAGAAACTAAGAGCGATAACTAATGTTATGTTCATAATAATTTTAAAAGGATAAACTATTTTCAGTTTATCCTTTTTTTTTATCTTTGAACGCAATACAAATTTTATATACTAATTAATGAAATATACACAACGTAAAAAAGCTATTTTACTTTTAGAAGACGGAACTATTTTTGAAGGAAAATCTATAGGAAAAGATGGTACAGCATATGGTGAGATTTGTTATAATACCGGAATGACTGGGTATCAAGAAATTTTTACTGATCCCTCATATTTTGGACAATTAATGTTAGCAACTAATGCGCACATAGGGAATTATGGTGTGAATGATGAAGAAATTGAATCAAATTCTATAAAAATATCTGGGCTAGTATGTAAAAATTTCAGCTTCAATTATTCGCGTATTGATGCAAATGGATCTTTAGAAAATTATTTTGAAAAAGAGAACCTAATGGCAATTTCTGATATTGATACAAGAGCTGTTGTAAGTTATATAAGAGATAAAGGAGCAATGAATGCTATTATCTCTACGGATCTAGATTTGATTGTGTTAAAGGAAAAATTAAAATTAGTTCCTAATATGGATGGGCTAGAATTGGCTTCAAAAGTTTCTACCAAAGAACCTTATTTTTATGGTGATGAAAATGCTACTTATAAAATCTCAGCATTAGATATTGGTATTAAAAAGAATATTTTAAGAAATCTTGCCAAAAGAGATTGTTATATTAAAGTGTTTCCTTACAATTCAACTTTTGATGAAATGAATGCCTTTAATCCAGATGGTTTCTTTTTATCGAATGGACCTGGAGATCCAACTCCTTTGAAAGAAGCTCAAGAAGTTGCAAAAGAGATTATTAAAAGAAACTTCCCTTTATTTGGAATTTGTTTAGGACATCAAGTAATAGCGTTAGCTAATGGCATCTCAACTTATAAAATGCATAATGGGCATAGAGGTATTAATCATCCAGTTAAAAATGAAATTACTGGCAAAGGTGAAGTTACTTCACAAAATCATGGGTTTGTGGTTGATAGAAAAGAGTTAGAAAATCATTCTGAATTTGAAATTACACATACACATTTAAATGATAATACAGTTGCAGGAATGCGCATGAAAAATAAAAATTGTTTTTCGGTACAATTCCATCCTGAGGCAAGCCCTGGGCCACATGATTCTTCTTATTTATTTGATGAATTTATTGAGAATATTAAAAAAGTAAAAAAATAATTTAAAAAGCCATTAATTTTTAAGTTAATGGCTTTTTTTTTAACCATTTAGTTCGAAAACGTTATCGTATAAAAGGTTAAATTTGGAGGTGAAAATCACCTAAATTTTGTAAATTTGAACAAGAAAAATAATTAATAAAAATATAATAATATGAGTATAATTTTAAGTGTTCATGCACGTCAAATATTTGATTCAAGAGGAAATCCAACTGTAGAAGTTGATGTTGTAACAGAAAATGGTGTTTTAGGTAGAGCTGCTGTGCCATCAGGAGCTTCAACAGGAGAACATGAAGCAATGGAATTACGTGATGGTGGTAAAGATTATATGGGTAGAGGAGTTTTGCAAGCAGTAAAAAATGTGAATGAAATTATTGCTGAAGAACTTTTAGGGACTTCAGTATTTGAGCAAAACTATATTGATCAAATGATGATTGAATTAGATGGTACTAAAAATAAATCTAAATTAGGTGCTAATGCAATTTTAGGAGTTTCTTTAGCAGTTGCTAAAGCTGCAGCAAATGAATTAGAAATGCCTTTATATCGTTATGTTGGTGGGGTAAGTGCTAATACACTTCCTGTACCTATGATGAACATTATAAATGGTGGTTCACATTCTGATGCGCCTATAGCTTTCCAAGAATTTATGATTATGCCAGTTATGGCTAAAAATTTCACTGAAGCTATGAAAATGGGAAGTGAAATATTTCATAACCTAAAAAAATTAATTCACGATAGAGGTTTAAGTACTGCAGTAGGTGATGAAGGTGGATTTGCTCCTACTTTTGATGGGACTGAAGATGCAATTGAAACAGTATTAAAAGCAATTGAAAATGCGGGTTACAAACCAGGGATTGAAGTTAAATTAGCTTTAGACTGTGCTGCTGCTGAGTTTTATGTTAACGGAAAATACGATTATACTAAATTCGAAGGAGATAAAGGAGTTATTAGAACTTCAGAGCAACAAGCAGATTATTTAGCTGAATTAGCTTCAAAATACCCAATTATTTCAATTGAAGATGGTATGGATGAAAATGACTGGGAAGGATGGAAGTATTTAACTGAAAAAGTTGGTGATAAAGTCCAATTAGTTGGAGATGATTTATTTGTAACTAACGTAGAACGTTTATCTCGTGGAATTGAGAATGGAATAGCGAACTCTATTTTAATTAAAGTAAATCAAATTGGAACATTGACAGAAACAATTGCGGCTGTTAATATGGCTCATAATGCAGGATATACTTCTGTAATGTCACACCGTTCAGGAGAAACTGAAGATAATACCATTGCTGACCTTGCAGTTGCATTAAATTGTGGACAAATTAAAACTGGTTCTGCTTCTAGATCTGATAGAATGGCGAAGTATAATCAATTATTAAGAATTGAGGAAGAACTTGGAAGTGTAGCATATTATCCTCAAGATAAAGCATTTAAAATTTAAGAATTTTAAAATTTAAAAGTAATTAAAAGCCGAGATTTATCTCGGCTTTTTTGCGTTTGTAACAATGTATACATATTATTCAAAACAATATGTAAAATACTTTTAAAATAGTGGAAAAATCATTAAATTCGTACAGTTAGAGTAAAAAAATTCAATTTAATTTATACATATTATAATTATGCCAAATATTGCGACATTAGAAATAGATGGGAAGAAATATGAGTTTCCAATTTTAAAAGGTTCTGAAGACGAATTAACAATAGATATTAGTACTTTAAGATCTGTTACAGGTGGGATAACAACTCTTGATCCTGGATTTAAAAATACTAGCTCTTGTGAAAGTGCTATTACATTTTTAGATGGCGAAAAAGGGATTTTGAGGTATAGAGGCTATTCAATTGAGGAACTAGCTGAAAAATCTGATTTCTTAGAAGTTGCGTATTTATTGATATTTGGAGAATTGCCTACAAAAGAACAAAGAATTAAGTTTGACAAAGAAATCAAAAAGAATAATATTGTTGATGAAGATATTAAAAAGATTTTAGATGGTTTTCCAAAATCTGCCCACCCAATGGGAGTGCTTTCTGCATTAACAAGTGCACTTACAGCTTTTAATCCAAAAAGTGTAAATGTTAATTCTGAAGAGGATATGTTTAAGGCGGTATGTAAAATTTTAGGAAAATTTCCTGTTTTAGTTGCTTGGACTTATAAAAAAGAACAAGGATTGCCATTGGCATATGGAGATAACTCTTTGGATTACGTTGAAAATTTTATTAAAATGATGTTTCAACGACCAAATGAAAAGTTTACCATAAACCCAATTGTTGTAAAAGCACTAGATAAATTATTGATTTTACATGCAGACCACGAACAAAACTGTTCTACTTCAACGGTTAGAGTTGTAGGCTCATCTCATGCAGGTTTATTTGCATCGCTTTCTTCTGGTATATCAGCACTTTGGGGGCCGCTTCATGGGGGAGCTAATCAGGCTGTTATTGAAATGTTAGAAGCTATTAAAGAAGATGGTGGTGATTATCAAAAATACATTGCAAAAGCGAAGGATAAAAATGACCCATTCCGTTTAATGGGATTTGGCCATAGAGTTTATAAAAACTTTGATCCACGTGCTAAAATTATTAAAGTAGCTGCAGAGGAAGTTTTAAATGATTTGGGTATTGAAGACCCTGTATTAGATATTGCTAGAGGTTTAGCTGAAGTTGCTTTAAAAGATGAATATTTTAAATCTCATAACTTATATCCAAACGTTGATTTTTATTCGGGTATTATATACAGAGCTTTAGGAATTCCAGTTCCAATGTTTACAGTTATGTTTGCTTTAGGCCGCTTGCCAGGTTGGATAGCTCAATGGAAAGAAATGAGATTAAAAAAAGAACCAATTAGTAGACCAAGGCAGCTATATACAGGAGCTCCTTTAAGAGATTTTGTTGAAGAAAATAATAGATAAAATATATTTTTTAAAATATTGATAAAACCTCCTATTAATTTATGAGGTTTTATTATTTTTACGAGAAAATATTAGTAATATGATAAAATTGAATGTTCAGGATGAAACTTCACGTTTACGAGCTGTAGTTTTAGGAACTGCAATTAGTAACGGTCCAATACCTACTGTTCAAGAAGCATATGATCCAAAATCATTAGAACATATTAAAGCAGGAACTTATCCTAAAGATGAGGATATGATAGCTGAAATGGATGCTTTTAATAAAGTTTTTGAAAAATATGATGTAAAAGTTTATAGACCTGAAGTTATTGAAAATTACAATCAAATTTTTTCAAGAGATATAGCTTTTGTTATTGAAGATAAATTATTTAAATCGAACATACTTCCAGATAGAGAAAAAGAGATTGATGCAATTCAACATGTTATTAATCAAGTTGATGAAAGTAAAATTATAAAAACTTCTAATGACATTCATTTTGAAGGTGGAGATGTGATGTTGTGGAATAATCATATTTTTATTGGAACATATAAAGGAGAGGATTATTCAGAGTTAATTACTGCTCGTACCAATATGAAAGGTGTTAATTTTATAAAAAGTATGTTTCCAAATAAAATTGTTAAAGAGTTTGATTTAGTTAAATCAAATACTATAGCAAGAGAAAATGCATTACATTTAGATTGTTGTTTTCAGCCTGTTGGTAAAAATAATGCAATAATTCATAAAGAAGGGTTTAGAGATATTAATGATTATTATTACTTAGTTGATTTATTTGGCGAAGAAAATTTATTTCATATAACTAAAGATGAAATGTATGAAATGTTCTCGAATGTATTTTCAATTTCAAATGATGTAGTAGTTTCTGAAAAGAAATTTACACGCTTAAATAATTGGTTAAGAGCACAAGGATTTATAGTTGAGGAAATTCCGTATGCTGAAATTAGTAAACAAGAAGGACTATTAAGATGCTCTACAATGCCTTTAATTAGAGATAAATAACATGAATCAAATAACAAATACAATTTTAATGATTAGGCCTGTTTCATTTAGAATGAATGAACAGACGGCAGTTAATAATTATTATCAAAAGGTTTTGGACAATTTAAATCCAGAAACTGTACAATTTAAAGCCTTACAAGAATTTGATAATTTTGTTGAAAAACTAAAAAATATAGGTGTAAATGTTTTAGTTGTTAATGATACTAAAAAGCCAGATACGCCAGATTCAATCTTTCCAAATAATTGGATTTCATTTCATGAAAATGGAGATGTTGGTATTTATCCAATGTTTGCTGAAAATAGGAGATTGGAAAGAAGAGAAGATATATTTGAATTATTAGAAGAGCAAGGATTTGCTATCAAAGATATTATAGATTATACTTCTGCTGAAGAGGAATTAGTTTATTTAGAAGGAACGGGGAGTTTATTATTAGATAGAGTTAATTCAAAAGCGTATTGTGCATTATCTCCAAGAGCTGATGAAGATTTATTTATTGAGTTTTGTGAAGATTTTGAATATACACCAATACATTTTATTTCATGCCAAACAGTTAATGGAAAAAGACTTCCAATTTATCATACCAATGTAATGATGGCTTTGGCTGAAACTTTTGCAATAATTTGTTTAGATAGCATTGATGATAAACATGATAAAAAAAATGTGTTAAAACATTTGAAGGAGGATAAAAAAGAAGTAATAGAAATTTCAGAAGAACAAGTTAATAATTTTGCTGGTAATATGCTTCAAGTTATTGGAAAAGACAATGAAAGATTTATAGTTATGTCAACATCCGCTTATGAGAGTTTAACAAACCAACAAATAGGCAGAATTGAAAAACATTGTAAAATTGTATATAGTTCACTGGATACCATTGAAGCTTGTGGAGGAGGGAGTGCTAGATGTATGATGGCAGAAGTTTTTTTGCCAAAAAAGTTATAATTTTAAATGTAATTTGTATTTTTAAGAATGCTTTCAAAAAAGACTAAATATGGTTTAAAAGCCCTTAGCTATTTAGCTAAGCAAAAAATTAATGAGCCTATTTTAATATCTGAAATTTCAGAATCAGAAAATATTTCCAAAAAATTTTTAGAAAGTATTTTACTCACCTTAAAAAAGAACGGAATTTTAGCATCCAAAAAAGGTAAAGGAGGAGGTTATTATTTAATGAAAAAACCTAAAGAAATTAAAATTTCAACCCTTATAAGAATTTTAGAAGGGCCAATTGCAATGCTTCCTTGTGTAAGTTTAAATTATTACGAAAAATGTGATGATTGCTTAAGTGAAGACCGTTGTAGCTTAAATAGGTTAATGGTTGAAGTAAGAGATAATACGTTGAAAATTTTAGAAAACAAGACTCTTGAAGATTTTCATTGTGGCACTTAATAAAAAAAAGGTCTTTCATTTGAAAGACCTTTTTTTTGCTTTAAGCTTTTACTAAAATTGGTATTTGAATAGTAAATAATTCTTGTTTTAATTGTTCTAATTCAATTAATAAATTTTCCTTATTATATTCAAAATATAGTTTAGTTTCAGTAAATAATTGATGATAATATGCTATACCATCATTTAAATTATTTTGAAAAGTAGTTAAATATTTTTCTTGTTTAGCAGAAAATGAATCTTGAACTTCATTAACTTTATTAGAGAAATAATCCACATACATAGCTAATTCCTTTATAAACATGTGAGGTCTGGTTTGTGTTGAAATCACATTGTTTTTACCGTAAATATGTCCAACCATTTCTTTTAAAGAAATTTCTTTAGAAAAATATGCCATATTAGGTCCGGGACAAATTGCGATACCTTCGTCTGCACCTTTTTTATCAATACCATATTCTAAAAATGCAGCATTAGACAAACCTTCACAAAGACATGTTTTATCAGTTATTTTTTCTAATTGATTGGTATATTCAATAGTGTCAATATTTTCCTGATTTAATTCTTCAATTTTTAATTCCTGGAATTTTTTAGAAGCCGTACAAATTGCAATATCAGTATATTCTGTATTTGAAGTTAAAAACTTTTTTGGACAAGAGCTACCTGATTTGTTAGTGTCTATTCTTTCGTTTTTAATTATTTCATTAGTACTACCTCTTAAACTGTTAAAAGGAACACCTAATGGCGAAACATTACTTAAGTACAAATCTTTTTCTGTTGCACCGGCTAAAGTTTTTCTTGTCTTTGGATCAACTGTTGTAGCTTCTGGAACCAATAAAAATGGAGTTCCCCAACCAACGGAATCAATATTGTAATTTTCTAATAAAAATTCATGCTCTTCATTTGTACCAACTCCACCTTGAACTGTAATTGCCAAATTTAAAGGTTTATTAGGTATAACTTTATCCTTACTTTTTAAAGCATCGGCTAAAATTGAATAAACATCACTAATTAAGGCTTCTTTATTTTTTTTGAATTCTTCTAAAATTGGCCCCATTAAATAACCATCAGAAGCAAATGCGTGTCCACCACAATTTAAACCAGATTCTATTCTATATTCTGAAACCCACAATCCTTTTTTAGCTAAAAATTTACCTTGAATAAGTGCTGATCTATAATCACTAACTTTTAAAATTATTTTCTTTTTTAAGTAGCCTTCTTCATTTGGGAAAAAGTCTTCAAAGTTTTCAAAATAAGCATATAACCTAGGGTTCATTCCTGCTGAAAGCACAACTGATGAAGTTAAATTACTATTAGCGAAACCACGTAATGCAGCATGTGCATCATTATATTCGCTAGGTAAAGCTTCTTTTTTATTGTAATTTACTTTATCCAGTTTGGTCATGATATTTACATCAATACTACCTGGAACTAAATTTTCTTGAATCCAATGATGAACATCTTCTTTTAAGGTGTTATTATGAATTGTATCAAGAAAACTTTGTTTTAATTCCGAAAAATCAGGCAACATTTCCATGTATTTTTCGAACTCACTAGTTTTATTTTCGTAGCTTTTTTTTAGGTTTTCAAATTTTTGTTTTACTATAATGTCTACAGTATTTAAGTAAGAAGTAATTCTTTTTGCTCTATAATCTTCTACTTTTGTTGAAATTGCTTTAAATGGTAATTCAAATTTCTTAGAATAATATTCATTCATTTTTTCAATTAGAATATCATCCACAATTGAAATTACTGAAGAAATACCATATTTTGCAATTTTAATTGGACTGTCTATAGTAAATGCTAACCCCATTACCGGCACATGGAATGAATGAGGATTCTTTTTATTTTGCATACTATACATTTTTAAAATTAACTAAGCTGTAAATTTAAGTAACTTAAAGTCAATAAACCTGATAGTTGTTAACAATTAACATATTTTTTGGGAATGTTATAAAAAAAGCCAGTCCACGTAAAGTGAACTGGCTTAACAATTTAAATATATAAATTGGAATTAGCTTCCTGACACACTACCTCCAGAAGAGGTATCTTTGTTTACTTCAGTTGGATTTCCTTCATAATCAATACTTCCACCGCTACTTGCTTTTGCAACTAATTTACCTGAAACATTCACATCAATATTTGCACCGCTACTAACTTTTGCAGTTGTATTAATAGTTTCAAGTTTGTCTGCATCTATTGAGCTTCCACTACTTGCACTTGCTGAAAATAGTTTTGCTTTTCCATAAACATTAATATTAGCACCACTTGATGAAGAACTTGATATTTCATTTGCATTTACAGTGACTTTAATTGAACTTCCGCTGCTTGAATCTAGTTCAAGTGTATTTGTTTCAAGTGTATTTTCAGTTTTTATCATCGCTCCACTTGAAGTTCTGATTTTTGAAATTTCGTTTGCCGTTAGGTAAACGTTTCTGCTTTTAGCTTTGTTCACATTTTTTTCAAAATAAATTTTGAGTTCATTATCCTTCACTTCAGTAATTAACAAATCTATAATGTTTTCATCTGCTTCTACTTTAAGTTCGGTTGAATTACCTTGTGTAAGGAAAACTTGAATTCCTTGTTGAACTTTAATTTCGTTAAAATTTGAGTTTATAGTTCTATCTTCTGAAACTACTTCTCCATTACCTTTTATTCCTGTTAAACCATCAACAAAACATGATGTTGTTGTTAAAAAAAGAAGTAAGATTGCTGTTAATTTTGTAAATGTTTTCATATGTTTTTAATTTTAATACTTCAAAAATATCCTTATGCAATTTATTGTGCCAATTAAACTGGTTGAATTGTAATATTTAGCAGTTGAATTGTATTAATCAATTGTAATTCCGTTTTCATTAATTTTAACTTCAGCTTCTTTTTTGCTGTCATTAACTTTAATTTTTAAACCGTTTTCATCTAATTTTAAATTGAAACTTCCATTTTTTTCTTTATAATCCTCTCCAAAAATGGCTTCATCACAATTTAAACATTCTAAACCTTTTTCTGTCATTTTATAATAGTTTTTAGGCATATTTCTATCATGAATATTTTGAATATTGTCAATATCATTTATGAAGCTTTTTGTAGATTCATCTAAATAAATTACTGTATTAACTGGTAAATAAATGGTAATATCTACAGATTGTTCTTTAAATTTATTTTTAAAATCGGATAAGAAATAGCCGTTCAAAAGTAAATTATTATCTGATAAATTAAATTGATATTCTATTGATTCAGCATCTTTATTAGCTGTTAATCTATTGTTTCCTTCAGACTCCTTTCTAATTTTAACAAAGGCATTTTCTTTATCGGTACTTTTAATATCAACATAAATGCGTGTAGAATATAATTTCTGAATATCATTGTCATAAACATTTTCATATCCATAACTATGTCTTAATTCTTTTCTATTTGATAAATTTTCATCCCCAATCATTTTAATACTTAAAGTATCTAATGATGCTAAAAGAATATCTTCAGTTTGGTTGTGAACTCCATCATACGCTTTTTGTGTTGCAAAATTAATACCAGCAAAACTTAAACCAAGAATAGCAATAATCCAGATTCCTAATAATGATAACTTAGTAGTTGTACTAAATGATTTGATATTATTTGATAATATTCTTAAACCTAACATAAAAAGAATTACAAAAGGGATTCCAACGGCAAGAAATGTAAACAGAATTAATAACCATGACGGAATTACTGAATTGAAAAAGAATGGTGGGTAATGCACATAATCATTTCCAAAACCTAACATTTCAATACTTCCCCATGAAAATGCTCCAAAAACTAAAGCTATTAAAGTAATTGATGCAATGAATATTAATAGCGCACCTATAAATTTACCGAATACACTTAAAATTGCAAGAATAATTTTACCTAAAGTTTCAATAACTTCTTGTATACCAGTTTTAGCCCTGCTTTCAACATTTTTTTTAAATTCCGAGCTTTTTACTTTTGCAGTTACATCATTTACACCATCTTTTACCCGTGATGAAACATCTTGAAATTCTTCTCTAATTTTACGTTCAATGTTGCTTATGTTTACTGGTTCTCCTTTCATTTGTAATTTTTCGGCTGTTGTTTCAGCTTGTGGAATTAAAATCCATAGAATTACATAAATTAAAATACCAGTACCAAAAAAGAAAACTAATATTAGCCATAAAATACGCACCCATAAAGTGTCTATCCCAAAGTAATGAGCCAAACCTGAACAAACTCCTCCTAAAAATTTATCTTCAGTATCTCTAAATAATTTTTTTGAAGATGATTTTTGACTATAGTTGGTTTCATCAACAAATAACTCTTCATCAACCAAATAATCTTCTGGTTTCCCCATTATTTTAGTTATTTCATCAATATCAGCTTCATTAATTACTTGACGTTCGTTTTTTATTCTTTCTGAAAGCAATTCGCCAATTCTAAGTTCAATGTCATTTAATATTTCATCTCTACCTTGAGGGTCATCACTTAAAGATCTTCTAATTGCATCTAAATAAAGTTTCAGTTTTTGATAAGCTAATTCATCAATATGAAAAAAGATGCCTCCTAAATTTATATTTATTGTTTTGTTCATTTTAAGTTGGTTTATTGGTAGTTACTAAGTTTACTGCTTCTACAAGTTCACTCCAAGTAGTATTTAATTCGGTTAAAAATAATTTGCCTGTTTCGGTTAAATCATAATATTTTCTTGGTGGACCTGAAGTTGATTCTTCCCAGCGATAATTGAGAAGTCCGGCATTTTTTAATCTAGTTAATAAAGGATATACAGTACCTTCAACAACTAATAGTTTAGCATCTTTTAGTTGCGATAAAATTTCAGAAGTATATGCATCTCCATGTTGTAATATGGATAATATGCAAAACTCCAAAACTCCTTTTCGCATTTGTGCTTTTGTATTTTCTATCTTCATAAGTTGATATTTAAAGTGTTTTATTCAATGCTATTTAACAAAATCTATGGTGAATGGATAATTATAGTACTCACCATTAGTTGCTTTCATACTTGCCGAAATAATTAATACTATTTTTAAAATTATTGCTGGTATAATACCTATTATAACTGCTAGTAATCCTAAACCTAAAGTGAAAATAGTAATTGGAATAATTAAAACAGCTAATAAAAAGCAATAAAAAAGAATGCTTAATTGAAAATTCACAGCTGCTTTACCATGACAATCTATATAAGTACTTTCATTTTTTTTAGCAATCCAAAGTAAAAGAGGAGCTATAATATTTCCAAAAGGGAAAAACCATCCTGCAAAACCACTTAAATGTGTGATTGAACTGTAATTTTTATCGTTTTGTGTAATCATAATTTTATGAGCTTTATTATTCTACTATGCAAATATATATACAAAAGATAGTAGTGTGCAACACATAGTACTATATTTTAACAAAAAATTAACTTTTGTAAATGTGTATTTTTTTTAGTTAACTAATTAATAATTGGTTAATTAGTTATTTTGTGTTATTAAAAATCATATATTTGGTATTATAAATCAAATAAACGGTTTAAAAGTAAAAATAAACGGTAATTATCCCATTTTAAGAGCATTAAGTTTAACCAATATGATAAATAGCACCAAACAAATTGTTTTAGAAGATAACTTAACAAATGAAGAGTTATTAAATTTGGTTATTGAGCAAAGAAAAACAATAAAATCTTTGCAAGATAAAGATGAAAAGAATAATAATTTATTTGAAAATTCTATAGATGGTTTTTACCGAAGTTCATTTGAAGGGAAGTTTATAGACGTAAATTCATCATTAGTTACAATGTTAGGATATCATTCTAAAGAAGAATTATTAAATATTGATATTAAGTCCCAATTATACTTTAATGATTTAGACAGAGAGACTGTTCTTCAACAGTCTGAAAACGAAAGTAGAAAAATTAATAGTATTAGAAGAAAAGATGGTTCTGAATTATGGGTAGAGGATTATGTAAAAAAAATAACTGATTCAAACGGAAAACTTTTATATTATGAAGGAATAGTTCGTGATGTTTCTCAAGTTAAAAAGGCTAAAAAAATTCAAAAGGTTTTATTGAAAATTTCTCAAGAAGGTTATAAAACTGAAAGTTTGAGAGATTTAAATAAGTTTATAATGCTTGAATTGGGTAAATTAATTGATACAACTAATTTTTATATTGCTTTTTATAATGAAGAAAAACAAACCATTAGCATCCCTTTTATAACTGGAGAAGATGCTGAAGAGAATTTTCCAGTAGGAAAATCTATGACAGGTTACTTAATTAAGAAAAACGCTCCTCTTTTAATAAAATCTAATGAGTACAAGCAACTAATAGCAAGTGGTGAGATTCAATTAATTGGAACTTTTCCTAAAGCTTGGTTGGGTGTTCCTTTAGCTGAAAACAACAAAGTAATTGGTGCAATTGTTGTTCAAAGTTATAATGATAAGAATGCTTTTAAACAAGATGACATAGAATTATTAGAGTTTATTTCCTCTCAAATTGGTTTTATGCTTCAACGCAGAAAAGTTTCCCAAGAAAACTTGATTTCAAAAGAAGTGCTTAGAAAAGTTTTGGATAATATTCCAACAAAAGTTTTTTGGAAAGATAAAAATTCTAAGTTTTTAGGATTGAATGCCACTTCATTAAAGGAATTGAATGTTGATCATGAAAGTATGGTAATAGGAAAAACTGATTTTGACTTACATCATATAAAAGATGCTGAAAAATATAGAGCTGATGAATTGGCCGTTATGAAAAGTGGAGAGCCAAAATTAAATTATATTGAATCTCAAATAAGAAATGGCAAGGAGCATTCATACATTTCAAGTAAACTTCCTTTTTTTGATGCAAATAACAAGGTTATCGGAATTATTGGAACTTCAGAAGATATTACAGAAAGAATTGAAAATGAGGATAAATTAAAAAAGGCTACTGAAGAAGCTATTGCCGCAAATTTATCTAAATCTACCTTTTTATCTAATATGAGTCATGAAATACGGACGCCCATGAACGCAATTTTAGGGTATTCTCAATTGTTACAAGATGATAGTAATTTAACAAAAGCTCAGCAAGAAAGTTTAAGGACAATTAATAAAAGTGGTGAGCATTTGTTGGATTTAATTAATGACATTTTAGATATGTCTAAAATTGAAGCTGGTAGAATAACACTAAAACCTGTAAATTTTGATTTTATTGAACTGCTGAAAGAAGTTGAGCTATTATTTAAAATGAAAGCAAAACAGAAAAACTTAGAATTAGCTTTTCAATTAACAATGGGAGTTTCTAAAAATATATTTGCGGATGAATCAAGAGTTAAGCAGGTCATTATTAATTTATTAGGGAATGCCCTTAAGTTTACAACGAATGGTTTTGTTCATGTTTTAATAGAGAATATTGATAATGAAACCATGAAAGTATGTGTTAAAGATAGTGGAAGTGGAATTTTAAAGGAAGAGCATGAGGTTATTTTTAAACCTTTTGAGCAGTCCCAAAAAGGAGGCCAAGTTAGGGAAGGAACTGGCTTAGGATTAGCTATTAGTAAAAAGTTTGCAAATTTAATGGGTGGAGATATCACCATTGAAAGCGAATATCAAAAAGGTTCTGAATTTTCATTCACTTTCAAATTTCAAGAAGGAGAAGATTATGAAGCTGTTGAAGAGAAGAAAGAATTTAAAGTATTGTCTTTAGCACCAGAAATGAAAGGTTTAAAAGTTGCAATTGTTGATGATAGATTTGAGAATAGAGATATTTTATATAAAAAATTAAGTCCGTTAGGTTTTGAAACAAGAATTGCTGAGAATGGTTTAGAAGCTGTAGAGTTATATAAAAATTGGAAGCCAGATATTATTTTAATGGATGTTGTAATGCCTGTAATGGATGGAGTAGAAGCAACAAGACAAATTTTAAATTTAGCCAATGGACATGATGTAAAAATATTTGTTGTTAGTGCAAGTGCACTAGAATCTGAACAAAAAGAAATTATGGAAATTGGAGCAACAGTTTTTATAAAAAAACCTGTAATATTTGATTCTTTACTTTATGAAATGCAAACAAAAGGGAATGTTCAATTTCTTTTTAAGGAAAATTATTTGGTTGAAAATAACGAAAAAGAAGCAGCTTTAGCATCTGAAGTTCCCCAACATTTAAAAGCGAAATTTATTAAAGCATCAGAAGAAGGTGATTTTACATTATTGCAAGAACTTCTTGAAGAGTTGGAAAGTGATTCAAACAAATCATTTAAATATATTGAAGAATGTATCAATGAAATGGAGTTTGAAAATTTAATTAACTGGTTAAAATCTTAATATTATGGACAAAAATACGTATACAATACTTATTGTTGATGATAATTCCAATAATTTAAAAGTACTGGCAGGTGTTTTAAAAATTGCTGGTTATGATTTTAGAATGGCTAAAAGTGGTCAACAAGCATTAAATATTTTAGAAAAAACAACTCCCGATTTAATTCTTCTGGATATTCAAATGCCGGAAATGGATGGATTTGAAACATGTTTGAAAATTAAAGAAAATGGAAACATGGCTAAAATTCCTATCATTTTTTTAACAGCAAATACAGATGCTGAAAGCGTGAATAGAGCATTTAAATCTGGTGGAGTAGATTTTGTTACGAAACCATTTAATACAGATGAGTTATTGGCTAGAATTAAAACTCATATTACACTTAAAACACAATCGGAAGAATTGGTAAAGCAAAATGCTGCAAAAGATAAGTTTTTCTCGATAATTTCTCATGATTTAAAAAATCCGTTAGCAAATATTATTGGATTTGCAGAATTAATAAAGGATAGCAGCAATGAAATTAATCCTGAAAAACTGGAGTTATTTATTGGGTACATTCATAATTCAGCTCTTTTTACACTTGAAATACTAGAAGATTTGTTGGATTGGGCAAGGATTCAAAGAGGAAGTTTAAAATCTGTCAAAAATAATTTCAACTTAAGTAATTTGTTATTTACAAATATTGAAGGTCATATTCCTCAAGCTTTAGCAAAAAGCATATATTTTGAATCTAATTTTGATAAAAATATATTTATTAATGCTGATGAAAAAATGATAACCGCTGTTGTTAGAAATTTAATTTCAAATGCCATTAAGTTTACACCAAAGGGTGGACATATTTCAATTTCAACTAAAGAAAAAATAATAAATAACAAAAGAATGATTGAAACTGAAATAAGAGATACTGGAATAGGAATAAATGAAGAAAATATGAGTAAACTGTTTCAAATTGAACAAAACTATATTTCGAAAGGGACTAATAATGAATCTGGTACGGGATTAGGTTTAATTCTTTGTAAAGAATTTATAAATCAAAATGATGGTACTATTCGAGTTGAAAGTGAGCTTGCCGTTGGTAGTAGTTTCATATTTGATTTAGAATGTGCTTAAGTTTTAAAAATTAAATTGGTAAAGAACATTTATATGTCCTCTTTTTTATAAATTGACCTCAAATTAAAAACTATGGAGGTTACAGTCAATAAAATGAATAAATATTTGATGTTTAAATTACCCTCAGCTTTTTTATGTGGAGTTAAATTAAGAGCGTTAAATAGTGTAAAAGCTGATGTTACAGTTAAATATAAATGGATGAATCAAAATCCATTTAATTCAATGTATTTTGCAGTACAGTCTATGGCTGCTGAGCTTTCTACAGGCGCTTTAGTTATCAAAAAAATTAAGGAAAGTGGTGAAAATATTTCTATGTTAGTAACCAATCATAATGGGAAATTCACTAAAAAAGCTGTTGGTTTAATTACTTTTACTTGCAATGATGGAGCTTTAATTGATGCAGCATTGCTAAGAACAATTGAAAATGGAGAAGGGCAAACTATAAAAATGAAATCTGTAGGTTTAAATGAAAATGGAGAGCCAGTTTCTGAATATGAGTTTGAATGGAGTATAAAATTAAAAAAACAATAATATTTTAGTCGTATTTCAAGATCTGTGTAAATTAAGCAAAAATAGCTTGGGTTGATAACCCAAGCTATTTTTGCTTAATTCAATATGAATAACCAGCAACTATTTACCAATAATTAACCTAATTCCTTTACTATGGCTGCTAAATTCAGGCGCATACATACTTTGTATGGTTGTAATTCCATTACTAAAATTACCCGCATTATTTACACGTAAATCATATTCAAAAACATACACTCCTTTTGGTAAATAATCAAAAAAGAAATTGGTTGCAGCATCTTTAGTGCTTTCATAATATCCCAAATTATCTTGATATTTATAGCTAGATAACACATTTACAGGTTCCAATCCGCTTGCGCGCATATCTTTCATATGTACAAATTCCATAGGTCTGTCTACTTTTAATTCTATTCTAACAGTAATTAAATCGCCTACTTTTAATGTGGATTTTTCTTTAATTTCGTTTAATATTTTACCAGTATCAGAATTATATTTTAAGAATAATTTTTTA
>Ga0208305_10000230_pt1 | contig 32826 bp, 52 predicted proteins | sample ColrivemetaGS741_FD_187605 | JGI IMG/M metagenome (GOLD analysis project Ga0208305, IMG submission 187605) | Estuarine microbial communities from the Columbia River estuary - Flood tide ETM metaG S.741 (SPAdes) (version 2) | ecosystem: Environmental > Aquatic > Marine > Intertidal zone >... | reverse complement strand
TACTAAGAATTTGTTTTCCGTTCTGTGTGTCTTGTTGTATTGTAAAGGGGGCAGGTTTACACTTGCCCCTTTTTAAATAAAAGAATAAATGATTTATCTAACTACAAATACAATCAACCAGCAAGTGTACTTATCACTTGACGAAGCGCGACAGTATTACAGCACAGCATTTACGCACTATCTTATTGTTCTCACACACGAAGAAAATAGTACAACCGGGAATGACCTTGCACAGGTAGCCACGATTGTTAATGAAACAGTTCGTGTTACACAGCTTACTATTAGCACAGTTGGATTAACTTTGGCAGGTAGATACCGATACGAAGTGTACGGACAAAATTCATCCAGCAATACCAATCCTACCGATGCCGCAGTTGTTGGCATTGTTGAGCGTGGTTATGCTGTTTTAAATGACAACACAAGTTGGTTTGATGTGCCAATCAATACCATTCCAAACGATATAATCTATGAACCATAACGAATCAAATATAGTTTCGCTGAAGCTCAGTGAATACGTAGCAAAGAGCGATGCGGAAAAGGTAGACCGCAAAGGTTGGGTAAACTACGGAGATGCAAACGACTTTCCGCAATACCTACGTGATTTATCACACGAATCACCGGTGCATGGTTCACTTGTTGTTGCCATTGGCGACATGATTGCAGGCAAGGGCATTCAATCAGAGCAATATCAGGCCGAATTAGACGCGTTGAACATCGATACTTTAACCTATGCAGCCGCGCATGATTTAAAGTTGTTTGGTGGTTTCTACATTGAAGTAATTTGGAGCAATGACAGAACGGTTATATCAAAGCTAAACGCTATACCATTTGAAGAATGCCGCATTGCAGTGAATCAAGATGACGATACTGAAATAGGAATTTTCCACAGCTACGATTGGAGCAATACACGCAAGAAAAGAAATACTCCTGAATTCATACCGAGGTATAATTATTTGACACGTGAGCAAGAGCCACGTCAAATCTATTGGTGCTTTACTTACACTGGTAGCGATGTGTATCCACGCCCTGATTATTGGAGTGCGATTAACTACATCGAGTTAGACAAGCAGATATCTATATTCCATATCAACCAAATTTCAAACGGTTTATTCCCTTCTACAATCATCAACTTCTACAATGGTCAGGCAACACCTGAACAGAAGCAGCAGATGATGATGGATTGGGAAAACAAAATGAGTGGTGCGCGTAACGCTGGTAAGGTTGTTATGTTCTTCAATGAGCGCGATCAACCTAAGACCGAAATAACGCCGTTCCCTGTAAACGATGCAGACAAGCAATATGCATTGATGAATGATACAGCGCAGCAAAAGATTATCACCGCGCATCGTGTGACTACGCCACTGCTTTTCGGTATACGCGAGAATACAGGATTCGGCAGCAACAAAGATGAAATGGCTGTTGGTTTGGAGATATTCAACAAACAGGTGATTGAACCGTATCAGGCAAAGATTAACTATAGCTTAGAAGAATTATTGAGCAATCAAATGCCCGGTGTAACCTTTGAGATTATACCAAACACACCATTGGCTGTTGAGCAAGCTGAAGCTGTCGCAGATTTAACAGGTGGAACTACTACCGATGTGGCTGCTACTGCTTTAAATGGTGCGCAGATTACTTCACTTGTAGATATCGTAATGCAAAGTGCTTCGGGTGCTGTTCCTGTGACCAGTGCAAAGGCAATCGTGCAGGCTGCATTCCCAACTTTGCCACCTGCCACTATCGATGCAATCTTCGCCGATGTGTTACCCGGTTCATTGTTGCCTACGGAAGTGATTCAATCTAGTGTTGAGTTAAAAAAAAAAGTAGCTGCTGCTCACTTTCATGAGAGCACAGTAGGCGATGCATTAATTGCACTTGGTGAAGATGCATCCGAAGATTGGATATTGATTGATGCATATAACGCTGATGAAGAAATTGAACATGAGTTTGCAGTGCGTACAGGTGCGGCAAGACCAGCGGCAAAGAGTGAGCAAGATGAAGTTATCGATGGCAAATACTTTATTACTCGCTATGTTTATGCAGGTAGCTTTAGCCATCCTGATATGCGCCCATTCTGCAAGAAAATGATAGAAGCAGGCAAGCTATATCGCAAAGAAGATATAGTTTCGATGGAGAATGTAGCAGTCAATCCGGGTTGGGGCCCTGAAGGTGCAAACACTTACGACATTTGGTTCTACAAAGGCGGTGGAAATTGCAAGCATTTTTGGGAGAAGCGCGTGTATGTAGATGCAAGCGGTGCGAAAATAAATCCTAATGATCCTGATGCAACACGAATCGCAGTTTCACTTGCTGAACGCATGGGCTATAAAGTGCGCAATAACTCATTAGTTGCAAAGCTTCCTGAAGATATGCCTTACAACGGCTTCCTTCCAACAAATCCTATTTACGGCAATCAATAATTAAAACTATGGCTGAAGTATTACTAATATCCGAAAACTACGTGAAGAAGTACACTACCATCAACGGCAGTGTAGATCCAAACCTTCTTTACCCATCAATCTATTTGGCGCAAGACAAATGGCTACTTCCCTTTTTGGGAACTGACTTGCTGAATAAGATAAAAGATGACGTGGCTAACAATACCATTGCAGGAAACTATCAAATACTGCTGGAAGATTACATCCAAAAAATGCTGCTTTGGTGGGTGATGGTGGATGTTACACCAAATCTGTGCTATCGCATGGACAACGGCACGCTGGTACAACGTCAAAGTGAAGACACCGTTCCTGTTTCGGACTTGGTTATGAAAGATATGATTGACCGGGCACGTCAAAACGCGGAGCATTATACCACTTTGCTTGTCGATTATTTGTGTGCTAATAGCAGTTTGTTTCCTGAATACTCAACTTCACAGTGGCCTGACCGTTCACCGCGCACAGACGTAACCAATACGCTCAACTATCAGTTTTCATCGGGCAATACAGCTACCAGCTTTCGCCCTACTTACTCACGTAACATCCTTAATCGCATACCATGAGTGATAAAAAAACACTGAAGCAGGAATACACTGAACGTTTGCGCAAGTATGAGCGTGAGCTATCACTTAAATTAAGAAGCAATGGCAACAAAGAAGCAGACAAAACCAAAAAGTGAACCGTCAAGTATTACTTACAAGTTGATTCGATACAACCTTCAGTTGTTCGATGGCTTGTGGTCAATACCGATAGCTTTTGCGCTGTTTATCATTGCAGGTACATTGAGTGCCGAATACTTTGGCGATGCGCTCATATCTACCGAATACGTGCAATACATTGTGCTGGCTTCACTCATCATGGTGTTTGCTAACTTCATTACGTTTTTAGGAATCCGTTTCAATTTTAAGGCACTACAACGCGAAGTTTATAGCAAAGAAATTAAGTATGAACTAAACACCTATCTAACCACATGGCAAAAGGTTGTCTTATATCTGCTCTTATATGCATTCTACTTTGCTGCATTCCTGTTTATTTTATGCATGCTGATGACGGCTACTGCGTAAGGGTAACGGCTGCATCATTCGTTGGTGTAAAGGAGAAGGGCGGAAATAACAAAGGTTTCAATGATGCTGCGTTGCAGGTATTGATGAAACAGGAAGGTTGGTTGCCCGGTTATGCGTGGTGTTCATTCTTTGTCATGGCTATGCTGAATGAGTGCGGCATACCTAACACCATCACGGGTTGGTCACCTACTGCATACAACCAGCGCGATGTAATTTTTACCGATGGTAAATTCAAGCAATCGTACAGCGATAAGGATGTGCTTGTAATGACATTAAGTTATTCCGAATTCAGGCGCAAAAGATTCAAGGCTATCGGTCACACTGGCATCGTGGACAGGGTAGGCAAGTATTCAGTGCGCACCATTGAAGGCAATACCAATGATCAAGGCATGCGTGATTCACGTTCACGCGATGGAGTGTATTACAAAATTCGACCATTAACCAAAAATCTACACATCACACGATGGGGCAAAAAGAACTAAGAAGGATTGTGCTGTACTTATCAGCAATCACAATAGCAGGTGTTATGATTATAGTAGCATTTAAAACGTGCAATGAGCCCGTAACAAATCCTGCTATAAAAAGGTTACAAGATGTCAATGATTCGCTCTATCAAATCATTGAAACCAATAACGCTAAAACGGACAGTCTATTCTTAAAAATTGACAGCTTGCAAATCAAACAGGACACAATAATCACAAAGCAACAAATCACCAATGAAATTTATCGCAATGAAACATATAACATTCTCTCTGGTTCTGCTACTGACAGCGATATCAAGTTTCGCTCAACCCTCAAAAAATCGGACAGCCTTCTCAAACAAGGATTTTACACCCGAACTTACAACTTACGACAGGCAGCTTTTCAATCTCAATTTCAATAGCATGTTGTATTGGTATGATACGGCATTGCAAATCGATTCGCTGTATCAAATGGAACGCTTGAAGGTTACATATTATTCGAAGATAACAGGCATTCAGGCAACGAGTTATGAAACCTTAGCCGAAATCTATAAAAACAAGCAAAGCATTGAAAAGGCTATTGCAGTTGAAAAGCATAATGAAATAGGTGAATTGAAAAAAAAGAACAGACGGTTAATAATTACTAACACAGCACTCACACTTGGTATCACAGGGCTAGCTTTTTCTACTATATATTTTGCAATCCTATGAATATGGCATTTGAATTACGTGATGTTATTACAATTATCGGTGCAGCTATATCACTTGCATCGCTTTATTTCGCTTTGAAGCGAAGTGTTGACAAGGTATCTGGCAATCTTGCTAGTATTGAAACGTTTCACAAAAGAGAAATTGAAATGATTAATGACGCAATCAAAGAACAAAAGACTGAATTGAATTCAAAGAATGCAAAGCTCGAAGGGAAGATTGATTCGATTCAATCACACATAGCGCAAATCAGCACATCACTTGCTGAATTGAATGGCTATTTGAAGGCTAAATAATAACTGATATGGATACAATAGGTCGTGAGAAGTACCATCGTGAAATACATGATGGAACAGGATTCCTTTCGCATCGCGTTCGCGCAGTGATTGAGAAGTATAATCTAGACATGACGCTGGATTCATTAGAAAAAACCTATCGCAGATGGGTTACAAAGATGGATGCAAAGGAAAAGAATCCTGTTAGTCCGTTGCACAAGTTAGACAATCACATTTACGATTTTCAAACGATGGCAAATGAGTTAGTGCCCGAAGCCGCTAACCCACTTAACCTGCCACCATCGCAGGAAGCCAACTACAAACCTTTCAAGCTACCGATAAACCACAACAATATCCTGCTGCTGTCGGATATTCACGTGCCGTATCACAATATCCAAGCTTTAACGCTGGCACTGAAGTATGGTTTAGATAATGACGTGAATACTATTCTGCTCAATGGTGACATAATAGACTTTTACGCTATCAGTCGTTTTGAGAAGGATCCACGCAAACGAAACTTTGGGCATGAAGTACTAATGACTCGCCAATTTTTAGGCACGCTGCGCAAACTATTTCCGAATGCTGCTATCTATTACAAGTGCGGTAATCATGATGTACGCTATGACCACTACATCATGCGCAATGCTCCTGACCTTTTGGGCATGGATGAATTCAACTTTGAATCATTGATGCATTTGGATAAGTACAACATCACTTTCATACCGGATAAGCAGATTATTCATGCAGGCAAGCTTACGATTCTGCATGGTCATGAATTGGGTGCATCTGTATTCAGCCCGGTAAACATAGCACGTGGTCTATTTCTACGCGCAAAAGACAGCGCATTGTGTGGTCACCACCATCAAGCAAGCGAACACACTGAACCAAACATAAACGGCAAGATTACAACGTGCTGGTCTGTTGCCTGTCTATGCGAATTGCATCCTGATTACATGCCCATTAACAAGCACCATCATGGCTTTGCACATGTTCGCGTGTTGGATAGTGGCGATTTCGAAGTAAGCAACTATCGAATAGTAAACGGCAAGATTCGTTAAATGAAAAATGCCCCGACGTTTCAGGGCATCATTCAATCAAATAACAAAACAATAAACAAGTACACAAACAGTACAAAGATATAAATGAAACGCAAGCAACATCCAAAAGTTATCCATCGAAAGTTAGGAAGGGAACGTGCGGATGGTTTGTACTGTGACAGCGTTATTGAGATAGATCCAACGTTGCCGCCTATGCGCTATCTCATTGTTCTCATTCATGAATATCTGCATCACATCCAACCCGAGTGGAGTGAGGAGAAGGTGGATGCTGAAGGTGAGGCACTGGGTAGGTTTCTTTGGAAGCAAGGATATCGCAAGGTGCAGCAATGATGCGCCCACTGCTAAGGATTAGAAATCTGTACATCAAATATTCCTTCAGTTATTTCAAAAAACCTATCATATAATTCTGAAATTTTTTCATGCACCTCAATGCTGTGTTCATCATACTTCCATTCATTGCGCATCAAATCCATTATATCATGCAGCGCATCTTTATACCTAGCAGCATTCAGTGTGTACTCATATTCTACCTGTTCTTCAGGTAGATTAAACGTTAGTGTTGCTTTCATTTTCTGCTTTGTTTGGTAATCCATTTTGACAATCTGTGTATCCTTCAGTATAGGAATTAAGTATGTTTTCAAGTTCCCATGTTTGCGCTTTCATCATGAAGGCATCAAGTTCAATCCATGTTATATTAACGGATGGACCTTGAAACCTTTTACGCAAGGCTTTGCTAAGTCTACGCATCGCTGTTTCTTTTTTCTCTTGTGTCATTGGTTACGTATTAAAGTTATTAATTCATCTAATGCATTAAGATTTTTATAATACTGCCATTGCGAAGCCGTTGGTTTTATGTCCTCATGTGTTAAACTGAACAAAACGAATTCACCAAATTCTTTAGCTGTCGGATGTGGCATCTCATCTGATGTTCGATATACTTCATATCCTACGGATACATATTCTCGTTCATCTTCAACCTTTACCTTGCACCAATATCTAACGCCAGTAGTTTCTGAGTTAGGCCCATTTGAACTTTCTTCACGAGTCAGTTGCTTACTTTCTAATTCAACTATTTTCATTTTTGTTTCCGTATGTTTCGTTATAGAATTGTGTTGCGCCTTGTCTTTCCCAATTAAAACTACCTTGTAGGTAAGCATCAATAATCTGATCTCGTTCTTGATCTAAGCATTCAGTCATTTCCTGCATAAACTGCCTACCTCGTTGGGTGTGTTCATCAAACAATGAATTAGCATAACGTTGCGTTATTCTCATTGCGATTTGTAGTGCCGTTTCTTTTTTATCGCTCATAGATATTTTATTTCTTTGGTTAATGTATACAGTTCTTTGTTTACTGATTTGATTTTGTGGTGCAGGTTGTTTTTTATGTATCGCGTCTTAGCTGTGACAAACATCTGCAATAGGTTAGTTCGCTCTACTTTCAGCTCGTCTATTGAGCGCATTTTCTTTGCTCCCATTCATTTTTAGTATTTCGTTTTTAACGTGGTGGTAGTATGCTTTGACTGAGTAGAACTCACCTGTGCCTTCAAAGTCTTGCATGATTTCACTAGGTGCGTTAATCAGTGCTTCATCTACGCAATGCAGCGCAGAGTTGATAGCTTTGATATGCACGTCCGCTAGGTTGCCTTCCTGCTTGCCATTCTCGATGATGTCAAAATAGTTCGAGTACAGTTGCCATGCTTTGTCTTTTGCTTTCATTATTTAGTTTATTGATTAGTTCAATCACCTGCTCTTTGTTGTAGTAGTGCTGCATTGAATTGCGCACGTGGTCTTTGAGTTGATCAGTGGTCATTTCAGAATAATGTGTTTAACCTATTTTTTATGATGTCAAAATATGCGGAATCAATTTCATAACCAATGCAATCAAAGCCTAATTTTTTTGCGACCGCTAACGTAGTACCACTGCCGGCAAATACATCAATAATTGTTTGCCCTTCAAGGGCAGTAGTTAAAATGATTCTTTTAATAATTTCTTCCGGTATCTGACAAGGATGTGCAGTCTTAGTTTTGCTTACATTTTTTACTTGTTGCACTTCCCACCAGTCGTACAATTTTGAACCTACCTTGCCTTCTGATATTCTTTTGGCAATTCGTTTATCAGTTAAATTTTTATAAGGTTGTTTAATCTTACTCAAATCAGGTTTGCATCCCCACCATGATATTAAACGGCTTTGCTTGCCTGTATTGCTATTGTAAACCCAAGTGACTACCTGCTCACATTTCGCTTTAATAGCCTTAGGTAACATGTTAATAGTTTCTTCGGGATAGTGTATGATTACGCATGGTAAAGGTATTTTACTAAGAAGTTCAATATAGTCATCATCACTCAATTTGTCCGAGTATTGGTTATAGTGATAACCCTGGTTGTATGGAGGGTCTGTAATTACCAAACCTTCGGGAATAATAAACGCTTCCCGAAAATCCATATTTCCTACAATTACTTTGCTCATACGTTCAAAGTATTAAGGTATTCACGCCACATCGGTACACGCTCCTGAAGCTTTGCGATTGCTTCTGCATCAAATTCAACTACCTTTTCATGGATGCGTTCGCTCACTGGTATATCGTATTCCCAATTCGCCAAATCACTTTCAAGGTTCGCGTTTGGATTTTCATTCAAGTATGTAGGCATGTCGTAAATCATGTTGCGTTCTATGCGCGATGCCTTCTTAATGAATTCAGGATTGCTTTGTGGATCAATAAGATTCATGCGAAGCGATAGGCGATACTTTTCAGTGTCTATCATTTGGCTAGGTGCATTTACCAGCACGAAGCAGAACGTTGCTGTTGGTGCGCCTGTTAGCCACATGTAAGCTTGTCCTTGCCAATAGTAATCTTTGCTCAACTCATTAACCTTTGCATCAATAAACGTGTGAATATCCCAACTGCTTTTGATATCCGGGACATTGATGACATTGCTGCCTTCTTTGATAAGCAAGTCAGGTGTTCCTGTGATGAAGTCATTTTGAAAGTTTACTTCATTCTTGAATACGATTGCGCCACGTTCCCTGCGCCACATGTCGATGGCATCATTCTCTACGGCTAAACCTTTCTCAATGTACTTGTTGCTGATTTCTTTGTAGCGTTTGTACTTCTGTTGTACATAGACTTCGAGCAATGCGCTCTTAGTTGTTTCGGATAAACCTGTTTTGGTTCGTGCATCGGTCATTAGCTTACCCAGCTGCGATGCTCTAAATTTTACTTGTTCCATTGTGTTTTTGTTTTTGATGGTTCGAAGATATTACAGCAGTCCTGATAGCTGCTGCTTTTTAACATTTATTAACGGTTCTATTTGATTGAATAGTTCAGGTGGGCATGCTTGCAAAATGATATCGCAATCGTCTAAGCTTTGCGCCTTTTCAATCAGTTCGTGTAGGTATTGCACATCCTTATTCGATGCATTGAGCGAACCTTTCAACTTGAATGGCTTGTACACATCCACGTTCTTTCTATTCAAGTCGCGGCCTAACAGCTTACCAAATGACACTGCAGCGTTTTTAAGGCACTCTGTTTTAAGTTTAGGAAACGCTAAGTCTAATGCGTTAGGTTTTTTGTTATCTGCGTTTAATGCCCACCTATTGCGTTCTATGTTGTCAAGGTTCTGTGGTGCCCTATCTACCATGATCACGATTGAACCTGCACCTGTTCTACGCAATTCGTAACCGGTTATCGGGTGAATGACTACCAAATCCAAACTACCGACTACTTCATTCGCCATGCGCTCCCACTTAAAGTTCTCAGTGCGCCAATGCCCAAAAAACATTTCGTCTAGTGTGGTTTCTACGTGTGATACTACCAGCGTAACGGCTTTGCCATCTGGTGTTTTTTCTATGCCTTCCTTATCAGGTGCAGCGTTAAGCATTTGCTGGAACTTTTGCAATGCTTCTAAGTTGTCTTTGTGAAAACTGTTCATGTTGTTATTGTTTATTGATTAGTATTTCATTAGGCAATCATTTATTTCTTGGCAGTAGCTAAGCACTGCGTAAAGGATAACTGCTGCAATAATGTAGCGAATGATTTTAGATGCTGTTTTCATGTGTTTTGTTTTTAATTGATAGGGCAAATTTAGTGTAAGTATTTACACACGCAAGTTAAAAATTGTTAAAATTTGAAACGGTTACAGATTGTAACGCCTTCACGCCCAAGAATAGCTGCCGTAATTCGGGAATAATTCGAAATACATACGCATCATGATAGCATCTGCGTAGTCAGGTGACTTGCCATGCATCCTGGCAATTTCATCTTTGCTAATCACAGCAAGTTTGCCATCTGCTTCTGGTTGCCTTCTACGTATCATGTCTAGTTCTTGCACAATCACGTCACGAAACTGATTCACTTTAAAAATTACTTTGTTCTGCTCAATCAATTCAGCAAGCTTAAAATAACATTCTGCTTTTTGGTTGGTGAACTTATCTGCTTGCTTTGCACGCCCACCATTAAGGAAGCCCCTACAACGAAGCATGTCGCAGCAACCCCCTCCTACTCCATCTTCATCCACAATCACATTAGAAAGTTTGATTGCGTGCCTATCACATAGCTGTTTGATTAAAGATACAACAGATGTTATTGGTTGCTTTCGCAGTTCGTGAATCTCAATCAGGTGCAATCCATGCCACACGCAAATGACACTTCTATCTTTTCCTAGTCGAGCAATGTCGGCACTTATAAATTTATCGCCTTTGCTTTCTTCTTCCCGGAAGCAGCGCACTAAATCGTCGTACTGGTATAGGTTGTCTACACTTTCGTCATATTCCCAATCTCCATCCAGTAAACGTCTTCTGTCCACTTCAGGCAACATGCGCAGCGTTTCAATGTACGATTCGGGTAGATGCGGATTGTCATTTGGCAATGATTGTATGAACGCAAGATGTTGCGGTAAGCTTTCCGTCTTAAACGGGGCATAGAATTCGTTGTACAGCCATCCTTTTGATGGATTGCATGTAAGCAGCATCTTTGGTTTAAGATCATATTGATTTAGCTTAAATCGAATACGTGACTGTAATATATCTATCGCTCGCTTGCTAACCTGTGCTGCCTCATCTACGTAGGCGTCTGTTAATTCTAACCCGCCTAAACTATGGAATTCCGCATCTGATGGATAGGCAAACAAGTCTTTAAGTATTATTTCGCTTCCATTGCTGAATGTGATTACGTGCGTTTGGTTGTTGATGGTGTAGTGCTCATTAGGTGCAAGACCAAACATGTGCGCTACTTCGAAAAACGTTTTTAGCGTAGTCTTTTTTAGCGTGTCAAGTTTACTTCGACCTATCAAACCACGTGTACCCGGATATTTAAACCTACGGCTTATTTGCCATGCACAACCGATAAAAGATTTTGAGCCCCCTGCAGCTCCTCCAAAGAGCACCACACGTGCCGGGTGTGAGTTACCAAGCACACGCAATGCTTCCTTCTGTTTAGGCAGGTATTCAATCATGTAAACAATCCGATGTACATTCCAACCAATCCACCACACAGTGTTGCTGTCATATCCAGCGTGCTAAATTGTTTTTGCTTTAGCACAGAATCAAATAATTCTTTACCTGCTGCAAATGCGAACACCACTATCATTGAGAATGGTGCGCTGAATATCGAAGCAGAAGCAGCGTAGATAGCAACACCATACAGCGCATGGTTGGCTTTGTCCTGTGGTAGGTTAGGCAGGTTCATTAGAATATGTCAGCTGATGAATCGTCTTGTGGTTCGTCACGCTTAAGCATTGGTTCGGACATCTTACCTGAAAAGAACTTACCATTCTTTCCTTCCTTTACCCACGCAGCCAGTCGCATCTTCTTACCATTCACCATGATTTCACCTGTGTATTCAGGTGCATTGTTGGTTGTCTTGTTGTTCTTGAATAGGCTGAACTGCCCCTCTTGCATTTGATAGTTGCTCATTGTATTTAATTGTTGATTATGTTTATATCATCCATCATGAAAGCTATTGTGATTTTGCCTCTCATGTTACTAATCTCTGCTATTGTAAATGTTTCTTCTTCGATGCTATGGCCGTTGATAAACCCGATGTAAACTTCGGTCTCATCCGGGTATTGTGCCAATGCATCCCACAATTCGCCAATAGTCATAACTTGTATTCGTCTTTATCAGTTAGCAAATGTAATTCCTCAAAGATAAGGCGCATTGTGAGATTGTCACTCATAGCTGGTCGCATACTTCGTCTGGCTGTTATCACAAATAATTTGCGTAGTAGCTCGGTTTCGCGTTGTTTATCGTATTGCTTCATTCGTCACCTCCGTATGTTTCGTTGTCAATTACAATTGAATATCTATTTAAATAACCATATCTTGCCCACCAAGTACCGATAAAAGTTAGAGAAATTTGTTGTGCATCTACTGTGAATTGATGTTTATACCAAGTACCTTTTCTCCATTTACGATACCATTGAAATCTATTTAACCATAGATAATCTAACCATTTATTCATTCGTCACCTCCGTATGTTTCGTTATAGTAATCATCAAAATCGTCATAGGCTCTTACCACATTCCACGCCCTCTCCTGCGTTTGGTCTATGGCTTTTGTCCAAGTTTTCATCATCTGCCGCTTCTCCACTTCAAGTAACTCCTCCGCTTTGTCTATGGCTTTATAGAAACTAAGTGTTTTTGCGGGGTCGTCACTAATCATTTGGTCGCCCCATTCAATTAGTTGTTGCATTGCTGTTTTCATTCTTAACCTCCATTATTTTTTTCTTCCTCATCACAAGCGATGCATATACCATTAATTTGGTGGATGCTTTTTAGGAATTCATCAAACTCTTTGCTCATTGCTTAGGTTGTTTAAGTGATTGGATGATTTCATTTTCTGTTTCTACCCATCCATCATTGTAATTTCTTGCTCTATCAATAGCTTCCCTAACTTGTTCTTCTGTATATAGAGTTTCTTTAGATTCCATTTCTTTGGCTTGATGACAAAAGTCAATAGCTTTTCTTAGTCCAATTCTATAATCACCTGTTCTATTAGTACCAAGTTTGTTGTGTGCAGATAAAACAATGTGGTTTTCTAACTGATTTATAAGCCAATCTATAGGTGCAACATCATCCTCTACCATCTTCCTGACATCAGGAACTTGGTCTACCATTTCGTTGGTGTTAACAATATGACCTCCGTATGTTTCGTTGTAGTATTGTTCACCTGTTGTTATTAAATAGACATCAATACTATGTTCAATATCTTGTCTTATTTTATTACCATGAGCCTTTTCTATCTGCTCCTTCTCCATTGCTTTGGCTTCTGCTAAACACTTTCTAAAATGCTCTCTTTCTTTTGGGTCAGAGAACTCAAGGAAAGGTAATAGATGTGCAAATAACCATTCTACTGCTGTTTGCTTTTTCATATCAGTATTCATTTTGCGTTTCGATTAGTTCCCTGTACCGTTCCTGCCTATATTCGGTGAATTGGTAAGGCTTGTTTTTGTACACCCGGAAGCGCATGTCGTTATCCCATTGCGGCAGCGCATCGTATTCGCGCATGAGTGCAATCTCAAGTGGTGCAGGTTTTTCCCTTTTCACTTCGCGCACCGGTTCTTCTTTGATGCTCAACTTATCTGCTGCCTGTTGCATCGCATCCATGATTTGCGGATGCTGAAACATTTCGTAGATGTTGTTGGCTTCTTGTTCAGCGGTTTTCTTTGCCCTTACAACTACTTGCCTTTCTTGGTCATAAAGTGGAAACCATGCAAGGATTGTTGCAGGATCAATGCGATTATAGATTGTACCATAAGCACCAATAGCGCCACGATCTAAGCATAACTGCACATCTTCAAGTGAATAAAAATATTTCTGTTGCATAATTTGTTCAGAACAAAACTCAATCTGCATACCGTTCATGTTGTTTTGCACATTCATTAGTTGGGTGCATCGCGTGACCAGCTGCATGATTTTGTCTTTAGTGGTTTCTTTGTCAAGCTTCCGAAGGAGACCAATCTGGTCTTGTGTTATCGCGTGCTCGACTGATAGCGACTGCTTCGGCGTAAAGTGCATTAGCTTTTGCAATGCTGTCTGCTGTTGAATTTGATTGTTTGCCATATGATTTTTGAGTTTTAATTTTATCCCATTCTCTGCGCATCCAGTTGCGCACTGTACTTTGCCAATCCTTCATTGAAGATTTACCTACTATCCAACCATTGGCTTCGTAGTGATCCATAAAGGTTCGAGCGAAATTAACCAATCTATCTTCGCTTAGAAAGTTTTTACCTGTCGCATTCAATTCGCCCATTAGGTTATATACTTCATGTTCTTCCGGTTTAACGAATCGTTTGCGCGTTACTTTTTTTTCATTTGCATCTTCAACTATAATTTCATTTATATTTTCATTTTCATTTATATTTACTAAAGGCATTGCCGTGGCATATGCCGCAGTAGATGCCGTGGCATCTGTATCACAGTTTTGATTTTTTCTTTTTTTCCATCCATCAATAGCACGTGTACGTTGCTTTTCAGCATGTGCTTTACGCTTACCAACTTCTATTTCAAGACGTTGATTAAAAAAAAGCCCATCTTCATCCTGCTGAAACTTTGCCAGTACATCTGCCGCGGCATTGCCACAGCATAGCCGTATCATCTTTTCGGTAAGCCTACCTTTTTGATGTTGTAAGCAAAGCAATGTGATGTATTGCCCACGTTCTTCCATAGTTAAATCTTGCACACCCGCTAAAAAATCGGATGAATAGAAAAGAAATGCTGGGTCTTTCATAAAACTAAATACCCACCACTACACACAAAGGCTCCCCAGCGCACGAAAGTGCTATGGCAATGCGGTAATGATGGGATTTAAAATATTTTTCATCTGAGGAGCATTGCAAAGATAATCAAAATATCTCTACTTCCAAATTATTCAAAGTTCTTTCCTTCCGCATTACGGAAGTCGATAGCATTACCAGTTTCTGCCCGGTGCTTATCTAAATCAATTAGCAATCGCGTTCGCTCAATTTCATACTTCAATGAATTGTTAGCTTGCTTCGCTAAATGCGCTTGTGCTTTTGCTACGTCTACCGACACGGTTTGCTGGTCGAGTTTCTCCATCGTGTCGAATATGAAGTGCAGCAGTGACTTGTTGTTGATTGGTTTCATTGTAAATTACTTTTAAGATTAGTAATAAAATTTCATTGATTAAAGGTTCTACATCATCGCAGTATTTTTTAGGTACTTGCTTAGTCATGTGTTGTAATTTTTCGCATAAAGCTTTGTACTTTTTGTAGCGTTGTTTTTCACGTATAAAATCATTTAATGCATGCGTCATCATTTCCCAAAGTTCAAACGATCTGTTATCTAAGTACCATTCAATGCAAGTTTTAAAAGGAACTTGAATATATGTTCGTGGTCTTTGACATAATGTAATCCAAACATTGTTTATTACTGGATACGTTCTACTAAGAAGATAATGATGAGCTTGCAGATTTAATGCACGAACAATCAAAGATTCAATTTCGTGTTTGCACTGATTAGAATCATAAATCATCTTATGCGCAAACTCCTGTTGCATGTGCAGTTTTAGTGAATCATTACAAAAAGCTATTCTATATCTATTGCCTACTTGTGGATCAAAGACTGTGTAATATCTTTTTGTACAAAATGCATGGTATACTTTATTGGTGAAATTTTCTAAGTGGTCACATTCACCAATATATTTTATTTCGTATTTCATGTTACTTCCAAATTGCTGTTGCAATCATGAATCCGATGACAGCACCAACAGCCATAATCAATAACATCTTGCTGTTACTGTTGTCGCATTCAGGTTCTTGCTGCACCGGTGCTGGATGTGTTCGCTCAACACGTTTGATTGGTGTAAGTTTTAGCTGTCCATTGCTTTGGCGTGCGGTGGAATTGTATGCAGCTAATCTTTTGCGAATAGCTACTACATCGGATGCTAAAGGTTCGCGCCTAACTATCCAACAGTATCTACCATTTCTAACCTTTTGAATCAAACCAAGTTCATGCATGGCTGTGATTACGTTGTGGCTAATCTTAAATGCTTTTGCAAATTCCCTTGATTGAAATTCAGGCTGTGCGCATGCATACAGCATCGCGTTCATGTACTTTTCTTTTGTCTTGTTCATTGCTCTAAATAGGTTTTAATTGTTTGTGTAAATTCTTCAAATGACCTGCACACCTTTACGCAGTATCCTGCATTGATAAGCTGTGCGTGAACGATTTTTTGTGTGTCTGATAGTTTGCCTTTCTCGGTCTTCATCTCGATAAACAGTGCATGGTATCCACCTGAAGCCATGCAGATCATCAAATCAGGCATACCGGGCATGGCTCCTTCTGCTTTCAAGATGTTCCAGCGTTTGGCTCTTTGGACAGGAGTGCCACCTATAAACACACCATTGGGGAAGGAAGCGATTAGTGTGCGAGGGAATGAATAGCGGAACCATTCTACGCAACGTTGCTGAATCTTACTTTCTTCGTGCTTCATGCATTCAGGGAATTAGATATTGCTAACCAAAACTTTCCGATGTAGTCTTCATCTGCCTGAATGTTTATTACAGGTAGATGCGATTCCAGCTGCATATACTCCCATTGGCCTAACGAATTGACATGATAGTCACAGCCTAATGAAATTGGACAGTATTGAACGCTGCTACGTTCGACAGGTATATCAAAACGTACAATTACATGCTGGTCATGGTTAATCGTAACAAGATAGCACATGCGATTTTCATTTACTACCTTCTTCTTTACGATGTACGTATTCTTATCGTTTACCCTTCGGATATCTTGCACATCGTATTCACTGTGCATTGAATCGGTAAAGTTCTCATGAAATTCAAGGCTGTTAAGATTGTGCTCGATTTCGCGCCAACGTTTCTCCTTATCGTCTGTGCTGAATACCAGCTTACACCAATCCATCAACTTCGCATTGCTTACGTTTAGTTCTTTGCGCAAATCAGCAAAACTTATCTTATCAAACTTCTTCATGATAGTAAGGATATCGCTGCGTGTTGGTAGCTTAGTAGTGCGCAGCTTCTTGCCTTGAGTTTTTATATATGCTTTGTAATCATTCATCGCCTTCGGTTTTAATGGTTATACAATCGACTATTTCGCACACTGGCAGTTCCATTACGCGGCTAAGGTTTATTAGCTGTCGTAATTTGATGCTGCCCGGATCGTCACACCAATTATGAAGTGTCTTTTTCACTATGGGCGTGTTGCTCCTTTGCATCGCACGTAGGAGAGCAGCCTTGCTCCCTACTGTGCGCGCAATCAGTTTGTTTAGTTCCTGTCTCTTTCTCATTCGATTGGTTTTAATTTAGGATTGGCTACATAGAAGATTTCGCGGTGCGCTTCGCTGAACTTATGCATAAATACTGCTTCATCGATTGGCTCATAAAGCTTGTCACGCATTTCACGTTCTAATCGGAAGGCTACATCATCTTCATCATCATAGCTTTTAGTTTCTATATTACAAGCATACTTATGATGATACACTGTGATAAGCTTCATGCCTTCAGTCATGCAGCAGTAAAACTTTACGTAATCGCCACTTATGTAGTAGTGTGGTAATGTGATTTGGGTAGTACCTACTTGTACCGGTGCTGTGTGTGTTACTTCGATTAACATTGTATTGGGTTTTAAATTGTTTACTGATTGTCTTCGTTATTCCAAATGGCTGCAATGATTGCGTTCTCTAATTCATCGACTAACTTTTCATTGTTGCTATGCATGATGCATTTGGTCATGTCAATGCCAGCGCAAAGCAGTTTGAATTTGTGGTCTTTTACAGACGTTTCTGCTGGCTCGTAATAGTTGCCCGAAAAGTTGTAGATTGAATACTCAACTTCGATAGTAAGTGTGAGTGGTGCATTGCTGCAATCGTGTTCAAAAGTGAAATAGCTCATTTGGTTTTGTTTTTGTTTATCTTTGACGGGTACAAATGTACACTAATTTATCAGTAGTGCAAGTTTTTACACAACTATTTTTAAAATTTAACAAATCGACTGCGTAAGTTGCCATATAGGGAAACACTATAACGCATGGCTGGATAAGGCTAGTAGACTTGCACACGATAAACAGAAGGGAAGTGATTTGCTACATGAGGTACTTGCCCGGTTGATGGATCGCCCACGACAGGACATTGAAGATATAGTGTGCAAGGGTAAAGTAGAAGCATACGTGAACAGGGCATTGTGGCTATCCTGGCACAGCAATAGGAGCGATTATGCAATTAAGTATCGCAAATACTACGAACTGCACGTAGAAAAACAGGTTGACGATAGCAAACAGGACGAAACATGGATAGGTGCATTTATAGATGGGGAGTATTTATATAACGCAATCGGGCGATTGAATGAATTTGATGCAATCCTTTTGCGTCTATACAGCAAACCCGATTTTGACTATAAAGAATTAAGCCGCGAAACAGGTATTCCTTACAACTACCTGCGCACTTCAATACATAGAGCATTAAAACGAATAAGAGAATATGTTAAACTTCAACGTTCCCTCTCACATACAGCGCGAGAGACTGAATACTTGCAAAAAATGTAAGTTCTATAACGGTACATTTGGCACATGCGGCACACCAATAGTTGGTAACAACGTAAATGCTGAAGAAAATGATGTTACCTATTACAAGGAGAAAATAAAGCTTTGTGGCTGCTTCATGGATGTAAAGACAAAGTTCCGCTTTGCATCATGCCCAGCACGCAAGTGGTTTGCACAGGATATGAAGGATGAAGAAATATCCGCACTGGATACCTTCATAGGAAAGATAAGCAAAGCTAACAAGATACAATCTGAAGACTTGCAAATGCTGTACTATTGGTATAGCAAGATAACAAAGAAACATGAACGCCCATCTGGATGCGCATCATGCATACGTGATTTAATTACAGAATTTCGCAGGCAACTAGGTAAAATAGAAAGCAAATAACAATATCTTATTGAAGCATATGGAAAAGAGCAGAAACGAAAAGGGTCACTTGTTGCCTGGTCATGGTGGCTTGAAACCAAAAGGCGCAGTGAGTGAAAAAACAAAAATGTGGAATGAGTTAGGCGAGTGGTTCACCCAGCAGGGTGCAGCCAAGTGTATGCGCATCATGAATGAAATGGAAGATGAAGAATACATCAAACATTACACTGCACTACTCGAATACTTCAAACCTAAACAAGCGCGTGTAACACATGCAGGTGACGAAAAGGCTCCGGTTGTAATCAACGTGCATTCGGACCTGTAACAAAAAGGAAGCAAAAACTACAATACAATAGAGCATGAAATTAAACTTTAGCATAGCAGCTAACGCAAAGGGTGTAACACTTAGCCAATACATCGACTACCAAAACGCGGTCGATAAGATTGAGCAGGTGCGTGTGATTACAGGCAAGAGCACTGAAAGCATTCGCCTGCTTCAGGTGCATGTGATTGACGAAATCATTGAAACGTTTGAAGCTGCCATTCGATTGAGCAGTGGTGAGTTTGAACGCAAGACACGTGTGGGTGCATACGAGTTAGGTTTTGTGCCTGATTTAAGCGCAATGACGTTTGGCGAATATGTGGACTTAGACAGCGTGTGCGGTGACATATACAAGGATGGTGTAATCATGGGCGAAGCTGCCCACAAAATGATGTGCATACTATACCGACCAGTAAAAGCAAAATTTGGAAAGTATTACGACATCGAGCCTTATGCTACCAATGATAAGCGCAAGTATGAAGATGCAGTAAGCGAATTGACTTTAGACCATGTGTTAAATACGCTGCTTTTTTTTTCGACTTTAGAAATCGAACTATACAACGATTCCCTCGTTTATTTGGCAAAGGAGATAACGGAGATAGTGAAGGAGATGAAGGAACAGCAACCCCCGATGGATTAGGTGTATACGGTTGGTTTCATATTATTGAATCACTAGCTGACCGGGACATAACGAAATTTGATGCAGTTACGGAACGCAGGTGTTATGAAGTATTTACACACTTGACCTACTTAGCGGACTATGTGTACGTACAAAAAATGGAAATGAAAAAACGCAATAGATAATGAATAGCTACAATTACAGCTACAATGTACTTATCAATCGACTAGAAGCTTTCGCTGCTGGTCACTTTTTGATTAAGCGTTTCACACATGGGCAGATTGACCTTGCAGACCAGTTGCAAGATGATCAATACCCATTCATGCACGTAACACCTGATACGATTACACCGATTCAGGGTGGTATGCAGTTTGGTTTCTTAGTCATGTTTGCTGACATACCACGCGACAAGGAATACAAAGCAGAATACCAGCGCGAAGTAATAAGCGATTGCATCCGTTTAGGGCAAGATTTAATAGCTGAAGTGCGCAACGGTTTGGAGTTATTCGGTTTCGATGTACAGCTCGTCAACATTCCAACGTTTGAACCTTTCATTGAGGAATATAAAAACACTGTTACCGGTGTTGCATTCACATTGACACTTGAAGTTCCATGGGATTGGAGCGCATGTGATATACCTGCAGTATGGGCAGTAGGTGGTTCGTCAAGTGGTGGCAGTGGTACAGGTTACGGCTTAACACTTCGCACCAATGGAGTAGATAACGCAGTTCAAAATATCCTCGATTTAGTCGAAGGCACAAACGTAACCATCACAGACAACGGAGATGGTAGTGTTACTATTGATGCAGCAGGTGGTGGAGGTGGAGGTGGTGAATTTGTTAGTACCGAATTTAATGTAAACCATACAACTGCAACAGGCAACCCGTATGTGATTGGTGATCGCGTGTGGTACAATGGCAACGTATATCGATGCATTGCGAATAATGATGCTTTGCTACCAACGAATACATCCTATTGGACACTCGTAAATGTTGGCTATCGCTTGCGTCAAACGCCTGTCGATTGGAACGCAACAAGCGGTGACTATCAAATCCTGAATAAGCCAACCATACCAGCAGCGCAAGTGAATAGTGATTGGAACGCTGTGAGTGGAGTGGCTGAGATTCTTAATAAACCAACCATACCAACCAACCTTGATGACCTTGCGGATGTTAATGCAGCTACACCTACCACTAACAATGTCCTATACTGGAATGGTTCAGTATGGAAAAATGGTGAAGTTCCTTTAGACGCTTTGTCAAATGTTACAGTGCCAGCACCTACTAATGGGCAGGTGTTGACTTACGATACTGCAACAAATACTTGGGTAGCAGCCACACCTTCTGCAGGTGGTTCAGTTACTTCGGTTGGTCTTACAATGCCAGCACCAACGAATCCTGCGTTTAGTGTAAGTGGTTCACCTGTTACAACTTCAGGCACACTTGCGGTTGCAGCTAACGGCACAACTGATCAATACATTGATGGCACAGGTGCGTTGCGCACGCTTCCTTCAACAGGTGGAGGTGGTGGACAGGTTTTCTATTTTAATGGTAATGTTTCGCAGGGCACTATAGGTGGAAATGATTACTACGAATTAGGCATTACAGCTAATACAGGACCAGCTGCTAACTTCACACGCGGGACAACAGGTGCTATTGCCCGGTTCATTACCGATGTAGGCTCACCTAACCATGTTCTTATTCCTGCAGGTGTGTGGACCATCGATGTGTATTTGAGCGAAACAGGTGGTGGTGCTAACCATGCGCAGATACTTGCAAAGCTTTACACCTACAACGGCAGCACGTTCACATTGATTGCTACTTCCACAATGGAAGAAATCACAAACGGCAACGTTCCTGATTTGTATAGCTTTACTATATCAGTACCTACTACAGTAACGGCTGCAAGCGATCGCATCCACATTGAATTTGATATTCAAAACACTAATGGTAAGACTGTTACTTTATATACTGAAGATGGGCGTATAGGTGAAGTTCATACTACCTATGCAATCGGACTTTCTTCGCTCAATGGCTTAACTGAAAGCACGCAGAACTTTGCAACAGGTACAGCAGGTACTGACTTTGGAATAAGCAGCGCAGGCAGCACACACACGTTCAACCTGCCAACAGCAAGCGCAGCAAATCGCGGTGCATTGAGCAGCGCAGATTGGACTACCTTTAATGGTAAGCAGAACAGCATCGGACTTACTACGGTTGGAACTAACCTTGCAACGCTACCGAATCCAAGTGCTGTACGTTATTTACGCATCAATGGCGACAACACTGTTTCTGCTTTAACACTTTCCGAATTAAAGTCCGATATAGGCGTGGGTGGTTATGCTGTACTAACAAGTGACTTTGTTACGAGTGGCACAGCTTACCAAAACATCACAGGTTTATCATTTGCAGTAAGCGCAGGTAAAACATACAAATGGCGCGCAACAATAATAATTGTTGCAACAGGTACGGTTAATGGTATGCTCAGCACAAGTGGACCAACAGGCACAACGATTTATCGTTTTACAATCGGAACGGGTGGTACAACCAATACGATTAACAATGGTTCGGCTAACAATACAGGTTCGGCTGTATCAATATCTACTACGCAGCGTATAGCCAGCGCGGATGGTATCTACATAGCAACGGCAAATGGAACGGTAAGCATGAGTGTAATCGCATCAGTGAACGCACTTGTTACAATCAAAGCAGGTTCAATCGTAGAATATGAAGAAGTAGCATAATGGCAACGGAATTCGAAGATATGTTGAACGAGTATGCCGCAACGGTCATTGAGCGTGCGCAATCAAACCTGCGTATCAAACGACGTGTGCGTGGCAAAGTGGTGAATCGTGTTGCTTCAGGTAACTTGTTGCGGTCATTAACATATAAGCTGCGCATTCGCTACGGCAAACCCACCATTGACTTCACTGTGAAAGGTGATGCTGGTAAATATGCAGACGTTATTGAATATGGGCGTAGACCTTATCCGGGTGATCCAACGAAACGCCCACCATACGAAGATATCATGAAGTGGATTCGAATGAAACCGCTAAAGCTTCGCAACAAACAGGGCGCATTCATTAAATCAACCGAGAGCGCAATCAAAAGCGCAGCCATTGCCATATCAAAAAGCATAGGCGCAAAAGGTATCGAAGGTATCAACTACTATCAGGAAGCAATAGACGACACATGGGATGAATACAAAGACAAGCTAATGGATGCTTATATCAAATCCGTAGAAAATCGATTACTCTTAAACAAAAGATAAATGGCATTAACAATCGTAGATGAACCCTTCAACTGGGTAGTGCGTGGTCAAAAGATTATGCTGATTGCATCAAGCACAGAAGTAGCGCAGCAAGGTTTTCGCTATGGCTTGAACATTACTGTTGATGCTAAAACGTACACGTTCTATTTGTCACCTGCTCCCGACAATAACATGTACTTTGACATTGCACCACTTGTCGATGACTTACGCAACCAACAGCAACACTTTGCAACAGATAACACCATTGACGATTTAAGCAAGTATTCGCTTAGCGCATCAATCACCGAATGGTGGTTAGTTGGTGGTGTTCTTACTGAAAATGAAGGCAGCGAAGTAACTATGAGTGGACGCATTGTAATCAATGCTTACTATCAAGTATTCGATGGATATAAGCCAAATCCTGAAATCGGTGTTGATGATATTAAGTATGTGCTGCAGGTAAGCTTTAACTACGGCATGAGTGACCGCAAGTATGGCACGCATTCATGGTATTTAGCACCGACTTGGGGAGCAGGCAATCCAACAGCGCAAAATATCGTGTGGATTCCTTCATACGAAACCGACTATGGAACATTGAGCATACCGGGCAACTCAACCTATATGTACAACAATCTTGTGGACAATGTGCGCATTAATTTAGTCAAAGCCAATGGAACAACACTTACCGAAACGCTATCACTAAATGGTTACGATATTGAAGCTTTGCCTGTTTATCCAGCCAACTTGAATGACTGGACAGGTGCATTCAACATTAGACCAAATGAAAACGACAATCCAGGTTGGAGATATTACGAAGTGTTTGCACGTACAAGTGGTACGCAGTCAAGTGTGAAGTACCGATTCTACAATGCAGCTTACTACGGACAGAAGGATTGTCAAAATGATGTGATTCGTTTAGGATGGGTGAATAGCCGCGGTGGATGGGATTATTTCAACTTCATAAAGAAGTCCGAAATGAATGATGAGATTGAACGTAAAAAATACCGAAAGGTGTTGTTCAATAGCACAACCAGCGTGTTCAGCAAAGACGATCGCGGATTGTTTGAACGTAGAAACTTAGTGCAGCAGGTGCTAACAGTTACAAGTGACTACATTCAGGAAGGTGAGTTTTTATTCCTTCGCTCATTGCTTGTAAGCAATCAGGTTGTATGGATAACACAGCGCAACGGTGAGAACATTGCATTGCCTGTCAACTTAGACGATACTACCTACACTGAACGCAAGACACGTGACGGCAAGCTTTACAACCTATCTTTGAAAGTAAGAATGGCTAACGAATACTGGACATAACATGAACGGAGAAGTACAACTAATAGTAAATAATATCGGGCCTGCGAACGTTGCAAGCATGAGCAATGATCCAACGCTCATGGGCATTGGTGCGTTATCGCGCTTTGTGGTTATCAATTCGCCTGAAGTTGCAGCGTTACCATTAGCACAACCGATTACTATTTACAATGCAGCAGGTGACAGCGTAACCAAAACGCTCAATTCGATAGTGGTTGATTCACCTGTAGCCGGTCAAACGAGATTGAACCTTTCAGGTACATGGGCAGATGATTATTCTGCTGCTGCAGGTGGGTATATTATTGTACAAACAGGCACTCAATACTACTTAGACTTATTCGAAAACGAAAGCATCTCGCAGAACTGGAAGTTTCAGGACTTATCCAACTTCAGCGCACAGGGCGCATTTAGTCGCGAGTTTAGAATACCGATGTCCGATAACAACATCAAAGCTATCGGTCCATTATTCGATACCAACTCCGAACAGGGTGCGGAAAACTATTTCTTCTACAAACTGCCTGCTGAGATTCGTGTAGATACGCTTCCGATTGCAACCGGTTATTTACGTGTGCGCAAGGTGTACAAACAAATGAATCGCATCAATGAAGTAGAAGTTGCCTTTTATGCTGAAACTCCTGATTTGGTGCGCACCATTGGCGAAAAGAAGCTAAGTGATATTGCGGCACTTGCTGATTTGAATGAAGTAGTGAACTATGCTAATGTCACAACCGAAACAGCCGATAGAGTTTGGGCGTTATGCGATAGGGGGCAAAGATGGAGCAATGATGGATCTGTGAATTCACGCCCAATACTTAACCCAAGTACACCCATTTTTCCTGCTGATTTAACACCAGCGATTAGTTGGTGGTTTTTGCTACGTAACATCGTGACTGAAGCAGGCTTTGAACTTGTTGCATCTTCACTTGAAAACATCATTGAAGATTACTACATGCCTTTTTGCAATACAGCACAACTGCAAAATGAAAATGGAAGTAATCAATTTTTCTTTGCTGCATATCCACCTACCAACGTACCTATTCCGTACGGTTCATGGACTGGCAATCCGACCATGACTAACCTAACAGAGGTATTTGATAACAATGGCGCATTCAATCCAACGCTAGGATATTACACAGCATCTGCTGGTGGTCAATTTACTTTCTTTTTGAATTTAGTATTTCAAACAAGCGGTGCAGGTGTAACAAATGCATTTACTGCAATAGAGCCACGTTATTATATCATAAGCGGTGCAAACGTTACTAATTTAACACTTCCGACTTTTTTCTATTCACTTAACACAGCCACAGGAACAGGAACGGGAACACTAAATACTTCGATTGAATTATCATTATTGCCCGGTGATTATGTTTATTTTGAGTTTACCTATGTAAATTTAGAATCCGATGGTATTACGGTAATTAACTTTGATCCAGCAATCGATGTAGAAATAGTTGCAGGCAATGGAAGTAATACAGCTTCGATTCTAGGCATAAATAGTGCAACAGTTACAATAGGACAAACTATTGATTACAGGTTGAACGCACCTGATATGCGTCAAATCGATTTTGTGAATGATGTAATCAAGATGCATAACTGCGCTATTGTGCCAAGTCGCATTGTGCCGAATCGCATTGCAATCGTGCCACAAAACAACTATATTGGAACAGGCGATGTTGTAGACTGGACTAGCAAACTTGATATATCAAAAGACGTAGTTATATCAAGCACCGTAGATATTCAAAAGGCAACTTTTCAGTTTACATATACATCAGGTGAAGATGCATACAGCAAGTTGTATCGTGATGCAAATCGTGTATATGGTGACTTCAAACAGGAAGGATATACCATTAACCCATCTACTGCGCCAAGTGACTTTGCAATAGGTGAACAAAAAATCACACTTGTAACACGAAGCACACCAGCCGCATTTGTACCTGGCACAGGCGCACCTATCTCATGTTTTTATAATGAGGATTTGGAATTTGTTGCACCCGGACCACGCGCATTATTTTATGCAGGAATAATAGACATCAATTTATACAATGATGCAACAAGCAGTGCCGCGCCAACTACGGAAGTTCCTATCCTAAATCATTACAGCGATGCATATCCGGAAGTAACTGATTTGGATTTAAACTGGGCACCCGAAACACCCCCACACTTTTCAACTGTTAGTGCTAATCCATACAATAACCTATTCAACAGCTATTGGCGCAATTACATGAATGAACTTTATTCTCCTGAAGGTAGAATAATGGAAGCATTCTTTGCGCTTGACTTAAAAGATATTCTTACGTTTAGCTTTGCTGATAAGATTTGGATTCAGGATAGCTATTGGCGAATCCTCGAAATCAGTGACTACAAAGTAGGATTGCAGGAAAGCACAAAGGTTAAGCTTATCAAATTCCTTGACCAAATCAATGACTGTTCATCGACACCTGTTGGTGTAACTGCTAATGGTGAAGTTGAGTTTGAAAGTGGAGGTGAAGCAGTAGAAGCGACTGAAGATTGCTGTTCACGCTATGGGTATTTTTGGGATGAAATCAATGGCGTGTGCTGGGCATTCAACAATGGTGGTCAGTTTCGCAATTCATTAGTTGGCGGTACAAGTGCTATACGCGTGAACCCATTTGTAGAAGCGTTAAGCAATATACCTAACGCAATAATAAATGGAAGTAGGTTGGCTATTGAAGGGGGTAACAGCAGCATGTTAATGGTTGGGCAGGATTTGTCCTTAACTAAAAACGTTGGCCGCAGTAATTTGTTAGGGACTAATGCTACAACCAATTTACCGGGCTTGCATGTGGGTGGTGGATATCGTGCTGGAAATTCCGCCAATGCTGAAACAGGGTGGGCGCAATCAGGCGTTACTCAATTCCATGTCAAAGATAGTTTTGCGACAGCAGGTGCTACGCAAGAATTATTTATTGAAGGTTTAGCAGGTGAGCACTTAAACATTCCCGATAGCACCACTATGAGCTGCATGCTTAACTTGACAATTCAAGACGATACGCAAATTGATATTGATGTGGCTTTGCTTTCATTTGGATTGGCTAAAGTAGGTGGTGCTGCATTTGCCACACCTGTAACCGTAATAAGCAATGATACGTTTGGCACAGGCTATACATATACAATTACGATTGATACTACTACCAATACAGACGAGCATCGATTTATATTGACTATAAACGCTGCGCCTGCGTTCCCGGTTACTATCATATCTACAGCATCATTACACTACCAACAAAATAAACTCACATAATGGATTCAATCAAAAACTCAATGCGCTACTTACAGCTAGGCATTAACGCAAAGAAGCAACATAACTATTCGCTACGCAAATGGCAGCGTGTTCTATGGTTTGTCACGCTGTATATATGGCGCACTATCTTGTTTTTCGGACTTATCTATTTACTTTCTAAACTTATTTACTAATGGCTGAACCTATTGTAAGGACCTTTGAGATTGACACCGCGAAAAGTGAGCAGAACCTAAGAAGTTTAGGCAATGCTTTTGACAGCGCAGATAATGCTGGTAAATCGCTAAAGGCACAGCTGCGCGAATTACAGGCGCAGTTGGCGAATACTGATCCACAGACGCAAAAGTATCGTGAGCTTAGTGCGGCAGCAGGTGAGTTGAAAGATAAGGTTCAGGATGCTGCGCAGGCAGTAGGTACACAGGCAGGTGGTGCATTTGAAAAGGTTAGTGGTTCATTAGGGCTTGTCACGTCACGTATCGCATCACTTGACTTTGAAGGTGCGGCTGAAGGTGCGAAGTTGCTTGCACAGAATATCACAGACATTAAGCCGGGTGATATTGCCAAAGGAATTCAGGGAATAGGTAGTGCATTCGCTTCGGTTGGTAAGGCTTTATTGACCAACCCGATATTTTTAGTAGGTGCCGCCATTGCAGGTGCTATTGTATACGCCGAAGAACTGCTTTCGCTCATTGATGGTGTTACCGATGCTGACCAAGAACTTTTAGACGTACAAAAGGAACGTGCAGCGGTAGCAAAAGAGAACTACGATAACATTGTAGCTAGTGAAGCAACACTAAAACGTCAAGGCTTTACTGAAAAACAAATAACAGATTTAAAAGTACAAGCGTTAAACACTGCGATACTTGAACAGCAGGTTGTACTTGAAACAAACAAACAGCAAGCAGCAGCACAAATAGCTGCAGCGGAACGTAACGCGAAGTATCTGCAAACGTTCCTTGACTTTGTTACGTTCCCACAGCGCAAGATTGCAGAATTCTTTGAAGGCTTTGTAAATGGTGCAATCGATATCCTGAACAAATTAGGTTTAGGCATTGAAAAGATAAGTGTAACAGGCATATTTGATGACGTAAACAACTTCATTGTAAAAAGCATTTTTGATCCTGAAGAAGAACGCAAAAAACAGGCGCAAATAATTAAGGATAGTGAAAAGGCTTTACGTGATGTAACTGCTCAGCGCGATGGTATTCTAAATGCAGAAGATGCAAAAGAAAAGGCAAGACGAGAAAAGGCTGCAGCCGATGCAAAAGCAGCAGCGGATAAAGAAGCAGCGGATAAAAAAGCGGCAAGTGATAAAGCCACATCGGATAGATTAAAAAATGAACAAGAAATAAGTGATTTACTCGATAAACTTTATCAAGAAAATGTAAAAGAATTTGAAGCAGCCGAAAAGGCAAAATTGGATGCGGCAAAAAAAGCTGCTGAAGAAGAAGAAGCCTTAAGACTGAAAACTATTGCAGATGAAAAAGCTTTACAACAAGGAAAGTTAGATTTTGCAAAGCAAACATTAGATGGAATTGCACAAATCACAGCTGCATTTGGTAAGAATAACGAAAAGACTGCGAAGCGTGCATTTCAAATTCAAAAAGCTATTAGTATTGCGCAGGCAACCATTAGCACATACGATTCTGCAAACGCGATATTTGCGAGCACAGCAAAGAACCCAATTACAACTATATTTCCCGGAGCACCATTTGTTGCTGCTGGTGTAGCGGTAGCTGCAGGTTTGGCGAACGTAGCAACTATTGCAGCACAGCAGTTTCAAGGTGGTAGTTCATCAGGTGGAAGTGGGGGTGGTGCTAATCCACCTTCATTCGGTGGAGGTGCAGGTGGTGCAACAGATTCACAGCCTGCCACGTTCAATCCATTTGCTTCGCAATTCGTAACAAATCGCCCTGATCAATACACGCCACGTGCATACGTGTTAGCGGGTGATGTATCGAGCCAGCAAGAGGTACGCGAAAACGTAGCAGATTTAGCAAGAGTAGGATAACCAATTTATATTTGTAACATGGAAAAAAGAAAAGTAGTTAAGTGTGTAATTGACGAAGAAGGCCGTTTAGGTATTACAGCAATGGGGCTTGTTGATAGTCCAGCAATCGAGGAAAATTGGATTGCATTAAGCAAGATGCAACTTGCCAAAGTAGATGACGAGCGTAGAATGCTGTATGGACCTGCATTGATACCGGATAAGGAGATATTGCGCTATGATGAGAAAGGCGAACCATACTATGTGTACTTTGAAAAGGCAACAGTGCAGGCAATCGCACATCAATTTTTCAAAAAGAATCTTCAGCACACTACCAATCTGCAACACGAAATACCAGTAACAGGTGTGACAGTTGTAGAATCGTGGTTAAAGGAAGGCAAAAACGATAAGAGCATCCAACTTGGATTGCCTGAGTTACCTGATGGCACATGGTTTATCGGAACCAAAGTAGATGAAGACCACGTATGGAATGATGTAAAGGAAGGCAAGGTGCGTGGCTACAGCATAGAAGGCTTCTTTAATGAAGTAGGTGTGGCTATGAGTGGGGTTAAGAATTACGAAGCCGAGTTGGTTCTGGAATTAGACCAGATACTTGGAGGTTTGGATAAATGATTTTTGCATATATTTGCCGAATCTCGTTCATTTGAGTGTAATAATTGGTTTTAGGTTTTAGATTAAAAAGATAGGGGCAAACGAGCCCCTTCTTTTTTTTTACAGCATGCAAGCACGCGAGTATTCCGCTACTGTCATTTTACTTGCTTTCGCATTTTTCATTACAGCCTTGTACTGCTTTTCAGTTAGTCTTACTGAAATCTTCTTTGTCATGAATTCAGGATTTGCTTTCATAATATGGGTATTTATTTATACTGCTAAGATAAGGCATGTGGATACATGTAACAAAATCGCGTTTTTGCTACTATACCTAAATTATAACGATGTCAAACATAAAAGAACAAATCAAATCCGTATTTGCAAAGTACGGCATTGAGCCGTCAAGCGTTGGTATCAAGTTCGAAGAAGAAGCTGCAGCAACTGAAGTAAAGTTTGCTGTTGAAGGTACTTTGAATGATGGTACTAAAATTTATTCTACAGCCAACGAATGGGTAGTAGGTGTGGATATCTACACTATGGATGCTGAAGGCAATCCAGTACCTGTGCCAGCAGGCGAGTATCTTCTCGAAGATGGTGTTACCAAAGTAGTAGTAGGCGAAGAGGGAATGGTTGCCGAAATCGAGCGTGAAGAACAATCTACTGAAATGAGCAGCGAGGATCTCGTAGCTGTTATCGGTTCATTATCGGAGCGTATCGCAGCTTTGGAAACTGAAAAGACTGAACTATCTGCTGCTGTAGAATCTGCAAAGAATGAAGTAGCAACAGTAAAGGCTGAACTTGCTTCAGTTAAGAAAGCACCTGCTGTTCCTTCAGTTAAATCGCAAGAATTTAAAAAGAATGTTGCACCGGTTGTTGCATCGAATGGTAACTCATTCAGCGACTTCATGGAAAGCATTCGCTCAAAAAAGTAAAATAATTCACCTCATAAATTTTAATTAAAAATGCCAACAACAACTTCACTCACCACCACCTATGCAGGTGAATTAGCTGGTGAAATCGTAGCAAAAGCTTTGTTGCAAAACGTATCTGCACAGTACGTTACAATGAAGCCAAACGTACCTTACAAATCAGTAGTACGTAAAATTGATGACACCGTATCATTTGCGGCTGGAACATGTGACTTTACCCCAACAGGTACTATCACTTTGACCGAGCGCATTTTGACTTTGGAAGAATTCCAAGTTCAGCGTCAAATCTGTAAGAAGGACTTCTTCATTGACTGGACTACTGCTGATGTAATGTCAGGTCGTGTAAACACACAAATTCAGGATGCAATCATTGGCCGTTTGGTTGGTGGTATTGCTGCTGCTAACGAAACTATCATGTGGTCAGGTGTAAACGCTACAGCTGGTCAGTACGATGGATTCGAGACTTTGATCAAAGCAGGTGGTTCAGGTGCTGTATCTGCTGGTTCAGGTGCACTTACTTCTGGTAACATCATTGCTACTATTTGGGACATCATCAACACTGCAAATTCTGCTGTTAAAGGTGCTGCTGAAAAGCCAGCTTTGTACATGGGACAGGCTGCATGGGAAGCTTACATGCAAGCACAGATTGCTGATGGCAATGGTTGGTACTTGACAGGTGGTCCTGAAGTAAACAAGCGTTTCGTAGGAATGTACGAAATCTACGTTTGTCCAGGTATGACTGCTAACAATATCATCTTCGCTCAACCAAGCAACTTGATGTTGGGTACATGGCAGGAAAACCAAATGAACGAAGTGTTCATTTTGGACATGCAGAATCTTGATGGTTCACAGAACGTTCGCTACGGTGCACGTTTCTACTTGGGTGCACAGATTGCAGTTGGTGAGGACATCACCTATTGGGGTGCATAATCAATAAATTCATAAAGGGGGTGTAACAGCCCCCTTTTAACCAACTAAAAAAATAATAATATGGCTTGTGAATTAACAACTGGCTTTACACTTGGATGCCTTGAAGGTATCGGTGGTGTTAAAGAAGTATTGATAGCGAACTATGAAGATTTCGAAACAGGAATCACTTACGGTGGTGCTAATGGCGAAGTAGATGGATTGCCTACTGCAACAATCTATCGTTACGTTCCATTTCGTAACTCAGGTTCATACGTAGAAACGGTGCAAAAGAATTTGGAAACAGGTACTCTGTTTTTCTCACAGGAAGTTGGATGGACTTTCGGTAAGTTGAACCAAGATATGCGCAATGAATTTTTGAATGTTGCTAAGGCTAAAATGATTGTGTTCGTTCGCACGAATGACGATCAAATTTTGCTCGTTGGCGCAGGTGAAGGTTCACAGCTTACAGCTGGTACTGTTCAATCAGGTGCGCAAAAGGCAGATTTGATGGGATATCAGGTTACTACAGTTGCAGAAGAACTTGCACCTGCTGTACACCTTGAGCCATTCACAACAGTTCCTTTCGATAACTTTGCTGGAATTACTGTAAGCCCTGCTTACTAAGAATTTGTTTTCCGTTCTGTGTGTCTTGTTGTATTGTAAAGGGGGCAGGTTTACACTTGCCCCTTTTTAAATAAAAGAATAAATGATTTATCTAACTACAAATACAATCAACCAGCAAGTG